>Ga0222662_1000126_pt1 | contig 70521 bp, 63 predicted proteins | sample AntAcemetagen600_FD_179821 | JGI IMG/M metagenome (GOLD analysis project Ga0222662, IMG submission 179821) | Saline water microbial communities from Ace Lake, Antarctica - #600 | ecosystem: Environmental > Aquatic > Non-marine Saline and Alkaline > Saline | place: Antarctica: Ace Lake... | reverse complement strand
TTCGCGCGCCGAATGAAGGCTAACGGCGTTGCTGGATTCCAGGCCTGCGCGATATCGTCGGTCAACGGCATTAAGGGTTGCCTGTCTGCTGTTGGCGATCGCCTTGATGGCATCAAGCCTGCGTTGAAGGGTCGCTAAAGATATTCGTGTGCGCACGAGTGTGGCGATCTGGGTATGGACCAGTCCTTGCCAATCGGCTCTGGTTGCGGCCAGCGTCGCGGTTTCGGCTCTTTGGGCTCGGCGCAAGCGGCCAAATAGGTCGGTCTGCCATGACAGGGTGGCTCCGACGCTAAAGTTGTTGGTGTAGACACGGTCGCCAGCCGGGTTGGTCGTAAAGGAGCGCTGCGCGCTGGGGTTGAGATCCAAGCTCGGCAAGCGGCCGCCCGCGATGTTTTCCAAACGTGCCTGGGCTTGTTCAACCCTGGCAGCTGATGCTGCGAGATCTTTATTTTGGCTGAGCATTTCAGCCACGAGCGGCGCAAGACTTGGATCGCCTAGCCTTTCCCACCAATTGGAAATGCCGACCAAGCGCTCTGCTGTGTTTTCGGATTGGGTCTTAAAGCCTTCAAGTGACGCATTGCTCGTGTCGGGTGAGGACGCGAGTCCAAGAAAATCGACCAAACTGGTAGCGCGCTCATAGTCGGGGCCAACCGTGCAGGCAGAGACAAAGCAGGTCGCGCCAAGCGCTATCACGGTCAACAATCTCATTTACAGGATTTCATTTGTTGGGACTCGCAAACTGCATTGACCGGTGGCACTTGATCTCTGCCAAGAATGAACAAACTTGTACTGTATATTGTACGTTGCGAGGGCCCATTCCAGTTGTTTCGGCCCAAAATTAAATCATTTTTGTTTGATTGCTGCATTGTGGCCTTGTTGTCGTGGATCGAAAATTGCTGGCACGGAGTGTGATACTTCGGTTTTGACGTAGACGCTTTTTGTCAGTTTTGCACAAACATTTTATGGGGTTGATGGGTATCTTTTTAACTTATGACACGAGGGGTGTGATTTGACGTAGGGGAACCATCAGTTCTAGAAAAGATACTGATCGATCTCTATTTTGCTGCTGACCAATTTACCTGAGACGACTTTGCTTCGTTTCAAGCTCCAGATTTACCTTTGTGCTGGCCATGCATGTGCCAGTTTACGAGAGAGGAGGGGCTGGTGTTGTGTGACTAATGCAGCACTCTGTCACCGATTAACCAAAACGTAACTTTCCAGCACTGTTGGAGACGGTTTTTCTGTAAGATTTGGCAGGCAGCGGGGGGTGGTTTGCACGTTCCGAGCGAACCGGTGCTGCCTTCAAGATATTTGGGGCAAACTCTTGAATAATCGATTGAGCAGGGGAGGGGCGCCGGTGCGAATTTTTGCGCTTCTGGCCATGTGTTTGCTAACTGTAGGGTGCGGTAGTTTGGGTGAGGTCCCAATACCACAAGCACCGTCGCTGCCGAGCGAAGACGCGGCTGCTCAGGTTGATGACGCCTCTGTCCAGGCTGACGCTTCTGGCATTATTTTCAGCAGTATTCAGATCGAACGCATGAGTGACCTGCCGAAGATATCTCCTGTCGAAGATGCTGATCTGCAAAATGTCGCCGAACCCTATTTTAATCGACCCGCGTCGCTCGACGATTTGCGCCAGCTAGGCACTGATATGGAAGGCGTCTTCAGGGACGCCGGTTATCCCTATGTGCGTGTTGTTTTACCGCCGCAGGAAATTGTCGATGGCCGTGTTCGCTTTCAGGTGGTTGAGGGATGGGTTGAGGGCATTTCTGTGCTTGGTTCATCTGTTACAGCTAAAGGCCAGGTGCAAACACGCCTGTCTGAGCTGAACGGAAAAGGTCCCCTGTCTCTGCAAGATGTGGAGCGGACAGTTGCTCTGCTGAACCGGGTTCCCGGTCTGACGTCACGTGTCTCCATTGCACGTGGCAATCAAGGCCCAGGCGCCATGCGGCTTATTGCCGATGCCAAGCGTGATGATCCTCGTGTTTTGGTGAATATTCAAAACTTTGGCGCCAAAAGCCTGGGGCGTGAAGGGACAACTCTGTTCACTCATATTCCCGGGTGGGCGCCCTATGGTGATGAGCTGGAATTTGCAGTTTACAACACCTGGGAACCAGACGAGCAACTAAGTGGACAGGCGTCCTATTTGCGCGGGCTCACTGCAGGTGGTCTGACGGCCAAAGTTCGCGCCGCTTATGCGGAGGCCGAACCTTCTGGCGCGGTCGCGACGTTGGGGCCAAGTTCTGACAGCCTCACGGGCGGGTTTGAGCTTTCTCAACCATTGTTCCTGACACGAGAAGATTCACTTTCCGCCTATGCGGGTTTTGATTATGCCGACCTGAACGGAGAATTGTTTCAAGGCACGGTGCCTTTGAGTGAGGATAAGACACGTGTCTTTTATGCCGGCCTCGAAGGTGAAGCCATTTGGGATGGGTGGGCAGTTTCCGGGCTTGTGGAAGGTCGGCAGGGATTGAGTTGGCTGGATGCCAGCGCCAAAGGTGATGCCAATCTTGCGCGGACGCAGGCCAATCCGGAAGCTCATTTGGCGCGGGGTGAGCTCTCTGTGATCAGCCCTGAATTTTGGGGGGTCGAGGCGGAGATTAAAGTCAAAGGGCAATATGCCACTGACCCTTTGATGGCGATTGAAGAATTTTCCTTCGGCAATTACGGCATTGGCCGTGGATATGACCCGGGTGCTGCGGCAGGGGACAGTGCCATCGGGGGCGCTCTGACATTAACTGGCTTTAATCAACAGTTTTGGGGCGATCGTGTTGGTGCCAAGTTGCTTGCCTTTTATGACGTGGGGGTCGAGTTGGGTTGAGTGCAGAATAGGGCGCTAAGGATTTACGGCCGCGCATTTCGCCATCGATATTCTCCTGTGAGTATGATGTGTGCCCATCCTAGTGGCGAGATATGCGCCAAGAGGTTTTGCGAGCAATCGAGCCCAGCTTTTCGCCTTTGCGCGACAGCAATACCAAGTTGTTTGGTGTTCCAATAGATTATGATAGCGGTCAGCAGGTTCAGACCGGCGATACGGAAGTGCTGGCCTTCTGTGGTGCGGTCGCGGATTTCGCCTTGCCGCCCGATCCGCAATGCGCCCTTCAATGCATGGTGTGCCTCGCCTTTGTTGAGGCCTATCTGGGCGCGGCGCTGCATATCGGTATTAAGCAGCCATTCGATGATAAACAATGTCCGCTCGACCCGCCCGATTTCGCGCAGCGCAAGTGCCAAGTCGTGCTGCCGCGGTCGCGCCGCCAATCTCTTGAGGAGATGGCTGGGCTGCATCCTGCCGGAGAGCATCGTTGCGATGCTGCGCAGGACATCAGGCCAATTGGCGATGATGGTGGTTTCACGGATGCGGTCGCCCGTCAGGCCCTTCAGTTCTTTTGGGACTGCTTGCGGGTCAAAGACATGCAACCTCTTGGAGGCGAGATCGCGGATACGGGGGACGAACATGTACCCAAGCAAGGATGTGGTGGCAAAAACCAGATCGGTAAAACCGCCGGTGTCGGCATATTGCTCTTTGATCTTGCGGCCCGCCTCATTCATGAGCAGCCCGTCCAGGATGTAGGGAGCTTCGCTCACCGTGGCAGGGATGACCTGCGTGGCGAATGGCGCATACTGATCGGAGACATGAGTGTAGGCTTTTAATCCAGGCTCCCGTCCATACTTCGCATTGATGAGATTCATAGCCTCTCCCTGGCGCGTGGTCGGAAAGAATTGCCCATCACTTGAGGCAGTTTGACCGGCACCCCAGAACTGCGCCATCGGTAAGTGCGCTTGCGCCTCGATCACCATGGCCACTGCGCGGGCTATACCCTCGCTTTCGACATGCCAACGCGACAGGCGCGAAAGCTGGATAAAATCATGGGTGCTGGTTGCACTCGCCATTTTGCTCAGACCCAGATTGAGCCCTTCGGCCAGAACGACATTCAGCAATCCGACTTTGTCCCGGCAGGGCGCGCCGGTGTGCAAGTGGGTGAAGGCCTCGGTGAACCCGGTGGCGTCATCCACCTCCATCAGGATGTCCGTGATCCGCGCCTCAGGCAGCCGCCGGTAGAGATCAAGAACGAGATCACTGGCTTCCTCTGGAATATCCGCATCAAGACGTTCGACGCACAAAGTGCCGTCCTCAATGACGCCGCCGGGGAGAGTGCCGGTGCGGGCAGCAACTGCTAATCTCTTTAGCCCGTTTTCTAAGCGGCGCTTGCGATCTTCGATCCAGGTTTCCGGATCAAGCGGGATGACCAACCCCATAACCCTTGCCGTTTCAATCGGCACTAAAGCCTGCCTCATGTCGGCATACCGGCGGGAATGTGTGAGCCAGATATCTCCGGACCTGAACGTGTCGCGCAGATGGAATAACACTGCCACGACCCAGAGGCGTTCGCGGTCGGTCTCGGGATCACGGAAGTGCCCGCGCCACTTGGAGCGCGGCAGCAAAAAGGCCAGCGATCCGGTTGGGATATCTCGCTTTTCTCGGATGACCTCTGCTGCCTTCAACAAAGGCTGGGCCACATCCGCGCAGGAGATATCCAATGCCGATAGCATCCGCCGTGCATAGAGTTTGAGCCGGTGGAACCCCTTTGCGACGTGGGCCAGAACATCCGCCTTTACGGTTGCTCTGAGCTTCCCAGATTTAGCTACAAGGCTTTCCAGAGCACCCCAACCACAGGAGGCGTCAACCGCCCCGGCCAATGCCACCTCATCTCCTTTGGCCATCAACAACGTCGATCCCAAGGCCTCGAACCCGGCCAGCGTGGTCTCAATCTCCGCCTGTGCTTCAGCAACGCGCATGTCGCAGATTTTCTTTGCATCCCGCCAGATAGCTCCCACAATCCGGTCATGGGTCTCGACGACTGTATCAGCGACAGCCGCCGCCCATTCGACAACGCAAACAGCAAGAATGGCCAGGCGCCGATCACTGGTGATGTCCCGAAGCCCATCCGTAAAATACCGCTCCCCCTGACGGCGCAAGCGCGCGATCCGATGGGCTGGAATGTCGTCCAAAACCATCGGGGATAACGCGATCTCTTGCAAAAATTCCAGCCGGTCGAGTTGACGATTGATATCAGCGGAATTCTTCCCCACCTCAAACTGCCGCAGCCAGATGAAACGGCTTGTTCGGTTGTCCATCTCTTCATGAAGCAAGTCGTCGAGGCGGCGGCGTATTGCACTGTCGAGACGGGCTGCAATCCGGGTATCGATCCGTCGTTCGGCGGCAACGAGCGCATCGGCACAATGCCTTTCGATGACCGTCAACCCAGGTATAATAATCTGTCGCCTGCGACATTCTTCTACAAAACCACGTACCATACCTTCGCTGGACTGGGCGTCCTCGGCATGTTGACCTAGCCATCTCCGCATTTGCTTGACCCGCTTGCCGTCGAACATCTTGTAGCCATAGATCTTGCGAAGTGATCCAAGATGCTCTCTGCGCGTTTTCTCGCGGGCGGCATATGGCAGAAGATCGTCCGGTTTCAATCCAAGCTGGGTGGCCAAAAAACGCGCCACCTTGTCCGGGATCACTTCACCATGTTTCAGCAGCCGACCGGGATAGCGAAAGGCACAAAGTTGAAGCGCAAAGCCGATTTGATTTTCTGGGCGGCGGCGTGTGCGAATGTGCTCAATGTCATCATCCGCCAGAGTGTAGTGCTGAAGCAAAGATGCTTCGTCAGTAGGCAAGTCAAAAAGCGCCGCGCGTTGACGCGCCGTGAGAACAGTTCGGTGAGCCATGCGGAGTTTCCTTTCGTGATGATGTGTCGCGGAAACTATACATATTGAGACTGTCCGCTTGCCATGTCTTTTTCAATGTCTCAATATGATTGTCACACAAACCCTTAGTTTAATTGAGACCCCATGGCCAAAGTTGGATACGCACGTGTCAGTTCAGTCGGACAATCTCTGGACGTACAGCGTGAAAAGCTAAATGACTGCGACAAGCTGTTCGAAGAAAAGCGCAGTGGTACAACTGATACCCGCCCCATGCTCAAGCAGTGCCTGGATTATGTTCGGGAAGGCGATCAGCTGACTGTGACGCGCATCGACCGGCTGGCCCGATCCACCCTGCATCTGTGCCAGACTGCTGAGATCCTCCGCGAGAAGGGTGTCGATTTGGTTGTTCTGGACCAGAACATCGACACGTCGGATGCCACTGGCCGCCTCTTGTTCAACATGCTGGGCGCAATCGGCCAATTCGAGACTGAAATCCGCGCCGAGCGCCAGATGGACGGCATCAAGAAAGCCAAAGACCGTGGTGTGCACTTCGGAAAACGGCCCGCGCTTACAGTCGACCAGATCGAAGAGCTGCGCAAAAAACGCCAACAAGGCATCCTCATCAAGAATCTCATGGCGCACTACGGCCTCTCAAAGGCAACCATATATCGATATCTCGAAACGAAAGACGCCTAAGGCAATTTCTGACCGCAAAATTCTGCTTAGCGCCCTATTCTGCACTCAGCCCAACTCGACCCCACGTGGGGCGTTTTTGGAATGAAGATTCCACAGGTGTTCCAGCGCGTACTCTTGCCTCGGCTGGCGGCGGCGTTCGGTTTGTTCTGAACGAGATGGTGCGTGCAGACGTTACGTATGCACATCCGTTGGACCAACCACAGGGCCTCGGAGAAAGCCGACCCGGCGGGCGTGTTCTGTTCAGTATTACAGCCGACGGCATGGCATTTTGGGATGAACTCATAACCTTGATTGGGGAATTGGATGCAAATTCGACGCCTTGATCAGACATATGTGAGCCGACGCCGCACGGGTGTGCGGCGCATCTGGCTGGGTCTTGTTGCGTCTTTATTGTCGACAGTTCCTGTTTGGGCTGAGCCAACAGGGGAAGTTGTTGTTGATCATACCGCCGTTGTGGGGGGCGGTTCCGCCGTCGACTTTGCGCGAACTGTCAATGTTGCAACAGGCGTCGACTTAGATATTACGCAAAACACCGACCGGGTCGTGATCGATTGGACAAGCTTCAATATCGATGCAACTGATGTTGTGAACTTCAATCAGGCGGCCAGCAATTGGATTGCGGTCAACCGCGTGACCGGTGGCGCTGTAACGCCGAGCATAATCAATGGAGCGTTGAATGCGACAGGCCATGTTTGGATTTTGGATCCATCGGGCGTCATGTTCGGTGCGGGGGCGGTGGTGGATGTCGGTGGCCTTTTGGCAAGCAGCAGCACTATCGATCCCACAGCATTTGTTGCCACAGACCCAGCGAATGGAAGCTTTGCATTTACCGCAGATGGTGCAGGCGCGGTCACAAATGCGGCCACTCTTGAGGCGCAAGGGCTGATTGCCCTTGTGGCGCCCGTTGTGACAAATTCCGGGACGCTTCGGTCTGCCAACGGTGATGTGCTGCTGGGGGGCGCGCAGGCTTTTCACCTCAAATTTGTGGAAGCGGATCGAACGCCGTCTGGCGGTGGGGCGACCTATAAAGAACTTCTGGTCACGGATTTCATCATTGATACAGGTGTTGTCCTTGATCCAACGCCCGGGTCGGAAACCATCCCTGTCATTCAAACGGCTACAGGGAGAGCTGAGGCGGGGCGGGTGATTGTGTCCGCTGCTTCCGTCGGTGGTGGCGCCTTCTTGAACCTTGATGGCGTCATTGAAGCAAATGATGTCGGTATTTCTTCCGGCGGTGTTTTATTGCTCGGTGGCGCCAATCTCACAGGCGGTGTTGTGGCTGCGACCGGTACGGAGAGAATTCGTACGTCTGATTTGGGAATTACTGCATCTGATACGTTGACGGTTCAAGGCAGTGCAATTGTTATTGGTGACAGTGCGCCCGGTATCAATGTGGGAGCAGCTACCGTTTTGGCGACCACGGGAGATGTGGCCATTGCTGACGCCATTGCCACAACCGGTGCGCTTTTGATCACGGCGGCGGCCGGTGACATTGATGTTGGGGCGACCACTTCGGGTGGTGCGATTGCGCTGTCGGCGCTGGACATTGATCTGACGGGCAAGGCGGATGCGACGGGAGCAGCCTCTCTGACGGCCACCACGGGCAATATCTCGTCTACCACAATGTTAGAGGTCGAGGGCTCAGGTGTAACCTTGTCGGGTCCGGCACTTGGCGGCACCGGTGTGACACTCACTGCGACGGCTGGGAATGTTGCTGCGGACGCGGTGACAGCCACAGCAGGTGCGCTTTTGATCACGGCGGCAGCCGGTGACATTGATGTAGGGGCAACCACCTCGGGTGGTGCGATTACGCTGTCGGCGCTGGACATTGATCTGACGGGCAAGGCGGATGCGACGGGGGCAGCCTCTCTGACGGCCACCACGGGGGATATCTCGTCTACCACAATGTTAGAGGTCGAGGGCTCAGGTGTAACCTTGTCGGGTCCGGCACTTGGCGGCACCGGTGTGACACTCACTGCGACGGCTGGGAATGTTGCTGCGGACGCGGTGACAGCCACAGCAGGTGCGCTTTTGATCACGGCGGCAGCCGGTGACATTGATGTAGGGGCAACGACTTCGGGTGGTGCGATTGCGCTGTCGGCGCTGGACATTGATCTGACGGGCAAGGCGGATGCGACGGGGGCAGCCTCTCTGACGGCCACCACCGGGGATATCTCGTCTACCACGGTTCTGGATGTTGAAGGCGCTTCTATCACTTTGGCTGGAGCGGTAAAGGCTGCGACCCAGGTTTTGTTGAATGCTGTCATTGGTGATTTGACCGTGACGGGGGGAATTGTAACCGGTACAGGCGACGTAACGATAAGTGCACGCCAAGGAAAAATTACGGTCGACGATATTGCAACGCCGGGAGACGTAAGTCTGGTCGGCGGCGCCTTGGATATTGTTGGGACGGTGGTTGCTCAAGGCAAAGCTTTCCTGCAGGCCCTGACAGGAAACGTGGTGATAAGAGAAAGCGTAACAGCGGTTGGAGGCGCTCTGGTTCTTGATGCTGCCAATGGAGATGGGGTGATCAACCGAATTGCTGCTCTCGATGATATTTCGGTGAATGTTGCAGATCTCGATTTGTCCGGGTCCATTTCAGCAGGCGATACGTTTGAGCTGACATCTGGGCGGACGGGCGAGACAATTGTCCTCGGTGGCGATGGTTCGGCAAGTGGTGTTACTTTGCGACGGGCAGCTGGCCTCACAATAGACGCAAATGAACTGACGCGTATATCGGCTGGGCAGATGATCCTGGATGCTGGTGCAAATGATGTTTTGCTCAGTGACGTCGCCTTTGCTGCGGCAATTTTAGATGCTTTGATCTTAGGTGCTGACACGTCCTCACGGATATTTGCAGCGGGTACAGTAACCGGCCTTTCGTCGTTACAACTTGGGTTCACGACGAACGCTGTAGACCGTCGACCTGAGTTGATTTTGGTTTCTGGTCAGTTGGGGCTGGATAGTGCTACCGGCCGGTTGGGGGCTGTCCGGCTTGAATCGTCAGGCGATATCATTATCGGGACTGAAGCATTTCTGGATCTCTGGGAATCGCAAATAATAGGGCTCAACCTTTTGGGTGCGCCTCCTCCAAGTGTGTTTGGTACGACCGCAGGTCATGTATTTGTCGCTACTGATAAGCTGCAATTGCAGGCGCCGGGATCCATTGTTCAGTTGAACACCGGCAGCGGTGTTGATGGTGCTGGATTGGTGATCGGTGTGCCGGGCGCAGATGATGGATTGCTTTTTCCTGATGGTGCTGGCCCGGAAGAAGTGGTTCTTTTTGGCGTCGTTGTGCGCACCGATGGCACCCGTGTCTCCAGCTTTGAAGCTGGTTTGGAAAACAATCTGCTCTTCCCGGGGGGCGGAACGCCCGGTGCGCCTGCGTTGAAGCAAAATGGCAATTACCGTTGGAACCTGTGTCTTATCGGTGATCCGGTCAGCTGCTCTAGTGACCTGCTACGGGATGCGGAACGTTTTGGGCGTCTCATCAACAATGACCCGGCTGGCATTGGCGGCGGCATTCCGCTGGTTTTTGAGACCGGCGAAGATGATGAGCGCGATGAAGAGGAAGATCTTGGCGGTGTGGCCGCGAGTGGCAATGAAGCGCTTTGGGACGCGAGTGCCAGATGAGATGGTACAAAACATGTCTGGTGGGCTTTTCAGCACTTTTGATCCAGGGATGTGTTCAAAGTGGTGGGGTGGTGCGGCCTGACGCTCTCGATTTGGGCTTGAGCGCAGATGGAGAGCAGTGTCGGGCGGGGCGTCGGCTGGATGCAAATGTCGCCGAAGGTGCTGCACGGTATGATGTGTTCTGCGGTACATGGCGGCAACCGGCTGGCACATTGGATGTCTATCTGTCGGGTACAGCGCCAAAAGATGTTCTGCTTGCCGGTTGTTCGCTTTCTCAAGAGGCATCTCTGGGGAACGAAGGTGTGTTGACGTGTCCGGGGCGCCTGTCCGGTGCCGTGTTGCGTGACCTTGCTGTGGCGACTGAAGGCAATGAGTTTTATGTGGAAGGCCGCGGCATCCCGGGTGTCTTGCCCGCAATGCGACGCGGCGTTGCAACCCTCGCTGGCTTGCAAGCACCTGTAGAGTTGAGCGCAAATGAGATGGCCGGTTTGCCAGGTGTCACCGCATTGCAGGACCAGGAAGTTCTGCGGCGCCGTGGGCACCGACGGAATGTTTCTTTTCGATTTTCGCTTGCGGCAGAAGACTACGCCAGAGCCGTTACCATTCAGGATGGACTGTTTGGCGGGGATCCCGTTCGCCGTGCTGATATTGCGCTCGATCTTGCGCTCAATCTTTCAAGTCAAGGGCGTTTTGCGGAAGCCGAGCAGCTTCTAGAAGACACTCGTCAGTCAACGGGTGTGCAGTCAACAGCGTGGCTGCGCGACAAGTTGGTCAACTATCAAGCCGTACACAAGTTGAACGAGGGTTCCTATCGGGAAGCTTTGGCGCTTTCTGAAACAGCTTTTTCCAATGAAACCTCGGAGGCAGCCCGATTTTCAGGGGGCGGCACCGGGGCTGGCATCATCACACCACGTGCGGCAGAATTTGCCAATCACAGAACAGGGGATAATGTTCCGCCGATTTATTCAGATGCAGAGCTGAAACCGGATGTGCGCGCGATCATACTCGCGGCCCACCGGGCCTATCTTCGTGCGTCTGCCTTGCATTTGTTGGCGCGAGAAGGGGCAACCGAGGCGCTTGATGAAGCAGCGGCGCTGGTCGAGACCGCTCCGCAAGGGTCCGCTGGCTGGCTGGACGCATTGATCGAAGAGCGCCGCGCGGCGGACGAACTTTCCCAAGGCAATGTTAGCGGTGCTACATCGCGACTGTCGGGTCTCGTCCGTCAGTGGGAACGAGAGCAACCGCAATCCCTTCTTACCGCCCGCCTGTTGGCAAGCCTGGGACGGGCTGAGATGGCAGGTGGCAATGTCTCGGGCGCGCTTGTCTCTTACAATCGGGCGTTCGATCTTTATTCAAGTGTCGAGGGCTCATTTGGGATTTCGCCTGATGTCGCGGGTGACTATTTGAATGTTTTGATACATGCGCTGAACGCGGGACTTGGCGACGGCAGCCAGCTAACGCGTCGTTTTGTGGATGCCTTCGAGGGCATGGTTGAACCGCGCGCTGCTGCCGCAATGGCAATGGCAGCCGCTCGTGTGGCGGATGAAGGCACAGCAGAAGAAATTCGCGCCCTTCAGGATGCCGAGAGGGCGTTGCAAGAAGCCCGTCTTGCGCTGCAACAAGCGGTAAGCAGCGGAGATCCAGAAGAACTTGCAACCATCACATTGGCGGCGGATGAGGCCGAGGCAGCTGTTTTGGAAGCAGAGCTTATCGCCCGCCAAGCACAGCCCAATTATATGCAACTTGTGAATGGTGGGGCTGAGACCAATGATCTGATTTCAACTCTTGCACCTAAAGAGGCCTTCGTCGCCTTTGCTGCAACACGCGCAGGCGGCTTTGGCTATGCAGTGTTTGATGGGAAGGTGCAGCCCTTTGGGACTGAACTTACGCGTGATGAGGCGCGTAAATTGGTGAGACGCGTTCGCGCGACGCTGAGATCGCGTGCTGGTGGCACGCCGCCGTTTGCCGCGGAACAGGCCAATAGTTTGTTCGAAGGAATTTTCGGACCGGTTTATGACGGTCTGAAAGAAGCAGGCATTGAGACACTGGTTTTTGCCCCGCGTGGTGTGATCGGGTCGCTGCCGCCTTCATTACTGCTCGCCTCGTTTGATGATGACATGAAGGCGCTTGCTCGAGCGCGAAATTATGTTCCCTTGCCTTGGTTGGCAAATGACTTTGCTTTCATGAACACACCAAGTGCTGCAAGTTTTGTTGCGGCACGTTCTGCCGACGTGCCAGAGACAACAGGTGGTATGATGGTGTTTGGGCCTGCTGTGCCGCCGAGTAACAATGAGGCATGGGTTGCTGACTTTACAGCGCGCATGACGGCTGAAGGTTTGCCAGCGCGATGTGGACAGGTTTTCGCGGGTGAAGCAAATTTGCAAAAGCCTTTGACGCGGTTGGCGTCAAGTGTGGGGACGTCGTTTTCGCGTCACGACGTTCAAGGGCGCAGCTTTACCGACCTTGGCGTGATTGACGATCCGTCATTGGCGGAACAACAAATTCTGGTATTCGTGACACACGGGTTTTTTGGAGATGGGTTTTGCATCACAGAGCCATCGCTTTTGACGTCGCTCGACAAGGATGGCGGGGATGGCATGCTGAGTGCGACAGAAATTCTCGATCTGAAACTTGATGCGATGTTGGTGGTGTTGGCTGCTTGCGATACAGCGCGCGCAGCCGAAGGCGCAGAAGGCGTGGCGGCGGTGTTTGACGGTGCGCAACTGGATGGCCTGGTGCGTAGTTTCATCTATGCGGGCGCGCGTTCGGTTCTGGCGACGCACTGGGTTGCAGATGATGCGGCGGCGGATGCCATTGTCGGACGCTTCTTTGCGGATGCGTCCCATGCGCCGATGCATGAAGCCCTTCGCAAAGCGCAACAATCACTGATTGCCCAAGCGCGCACGTCACACCCTTACTATTGGGCACCTTACGTGATGATCGGCGATGCAGGCCGTATGTTGCAATCCAGGTAGATTTGCAGGCCTCACTTTTTTGTGGGTCTTATTGCGGGCAGAGGGCGTCTGCGTCACCACCACCAATCAACGCTAAGGCAGCCTCACGATCGAGACCTGCATCTTTTGCAGCGCTGATCTGTTGTGCGGCTTCGTAAGACCATACGTAAGGGTCTTCCGCTGCCACACAGAAAGCAGCGAGCATGACGGCAGTGTCTTCCCCCATCCAATCAGGAACGGCGGCGGCGGTTGTGCTTGGCACGTCTTCCACGGCGTCAAAGAAAGTTTGGCGTGTGCGGCCATACGCATCCTTTACCACGATGGTATAGCGACCCGGGTCAATGGTACGTGCAGGCAAAATCGTTGCGGTTTCTGACAAAGTGCTGGAGGCGAAAATGCGATCTGTTGGATCAAGGACCAATAGCTCGTAAGGTGCTTGCCCACCCGACCAGCCGACCCAGAGAGGACGGAAGCCCGCTTTGATTTGCGCGGATTCTGTTTCCAGATCCAGCAAGCCAAACCCGAATTCACCGCTCGAGCGCCCTAACCCTTGACCGACAAGACGATCACCGAGGGGCAGGAGACGTCCTTCAATAATTTGACTAATGGATTGGCTGCCAGTTGAGGCCGCCCCTACAGTAAAACTTTTTGGCCCCCGAATTTCGTTTGGACCTGAGTTGCCGGCGATGCCAAGGACGACGCGATCACTTGTGGTTTTGAGGCTGAGGATATCGCCTTCGCATAGAGGCGAGAAGACGGAGAGCGCTGCTTCTGCTCCGCCGCGTTGAATGCGGATGCTGTCATTGCTGCCGTCAATCTGTTTGACGAAGGCCACGGTTGCCGAACTGCAAGCGGGAACGCTGGCGTTTGCGGCGGTTGTACCGAACAGCAATCCACCCGCAAGTGTGAGAGCCGCGGCAACACTATGTGTTCGTTTTTTCTGCATCTCGCAAACTCTCCATTAATTCTTCAAAATCTTCGCGGGCTTCGTTCAGCGCTGCTGCATAGGCAGGAGCGGCTAGTCCCAGCCACATGCCATTGTCTAAAAGCAGATAGCTGGCAAACGCTCCCATCCAGAAAACACCAAGACCGATCAATATCTTAATGATAACCGGGTTGGTGAGCAAATTGATCGGACCACGAATAACTCGCATGCCCCAAGTTAAATCATCGACAGGTTTCAAATAATCGCGCGCTTTGCGGCAATACCAGAATGCCAGCACGATGAGCATGACAAATAGGGTTAACAGCGTTGCCTCGACGTACCAGGGTAATCGACGAACCTCACCCCCTGATTCAACCCCTCGAATGATATTGGCGATGACCAGACTGCCGCCCATCGCGCCGTAGGCCGAAATATGTCGATCCCGCGCGGCAAGGGCAGCGGACCCGATGATGACAATACCTTCATTGGCGGCAAGGCCTGTCACCATGCCGGGCTCAACAAAAGCGGCCGGGATAACGAACATATCAGCCGCAGGGAGTTGAGGGCCTGGTTCATTGTTATTGCCTGCATCCAGGCTGTAATTGATGAGGCTCTGTTGACCTGAAAAGGTGCGTTGCATTGGCCCGGGTGTGGGGAGAATAAATTCGCTCGTCGGCGCACCTGCGCAATAGGCCGTTGGCTGTGCCATGGCGCCATTGACGAGCGCAATGGCTTCGCGCGGGGTTGGCGTTTTGCGCGCAACCGCGGCATAGAGCGCCGTGGTGGGGGAGGCTTTCACCCCGTCCGGCGTTTTGATGCACAGAAAATGGCTGAAGTAGCGCGCACCCATCACTTCATCACCGGTCAATTGGGCGCTTGCCCAAACGATGTTTTGTTCTGGTGCATTGTTGATTAAGGCATCGCGGGCAGACGTGCGCACCGCTGCGGGCGAGGCCGGGCGTCCGTCTCCCTCTGTTACTTCACGTTGTAGAATGAGAAGGGGGGCCTCTGGGTCACGACCCCATTGTTCGATCAGACTATCAATGCGTTTTTCGGCGGCTTCGTCGGGCGTTCGCCAAAATAAATCAATGTCGACCACCACAACTTTTGCCCGGGGAAAACCGGGTTGACCAAACGAGGCTTCGATCAAATTGCTTAGAACGGGGCGTGGGGCATAGGCCAGTGACGGGCCGTCGGTTGTTGATCCTTGCCAGACACTGTCATCCAGATTGAGAAACAGGATCGGGCGTGAACCGGGAAGTGTTTTGTTGACTCGTAGTTCGAATGCGATTTGAAGTGCTTCTCTATCCGCTTCGCCCACAAAACTCGTCCACACGGTATCGTTTCTTAACCCCATCCAGACAACGAGCGCGAGCGTCAACGAGATTAGAAAATTGAAGTCAAAAGGTCCTTTTTCGACTTTTTCTTCTGTCTCACTGTTTTGAGTGCTCATGACTATCCCCAGGTTTCCAGGCGGGAGGATAGAAGGGAGCAGGGCATGTGCGCAAGCAACACCAAATGTGCAAAAACCGCCGGATAAATAATACCCAGCGGTTTACTGTCGTGTGTTTCTCTTAGACAGGCAGGCCCCCCAAGGCGGTGTGGAGTGATCCACTTTCTTTGAAGGCCTTGATGGCACGTTCTGCAATGCGCATTTGATGGATCTGATCGGCCCCATCGGCAAAGCGGGCCCATCTGGCTTGTTGCGCCATATGGGCAAGGGGCGTGTCGTGCGAATAACCCAATGCACCATGCACCTGGATCGCGCGATCAATGATGCGGTTTAGGGAATTGGCCACAAAATGCTTGGCCATGGAGACTTCTGATCTGAAGTCTTCGCCATTGTCAATTTTATAGGCTGCATGGAGCACCATGAGCTTGGACTGATACAGCTCCATTGTGCTGTCAGCGATCATCCATTGGATGCCTTGTTTCTCTGACAAAAACGTGCCGTGTGAGAAGCGTTTGGTGGAACGATCTACCATCATTTCAAGGGCTGTTTCGGCCTGACCGATCCACCGCATGCAATGCGCCAGACGTGCGGGCCCAAGTCTGGATTGACCAAGTCTGTGGCCGTCACCTCTGCCGCCGAGCCTGCGCGTATCAGGTACACGCAGGTTTTCAATGACGATTTCTGAATGACCGGATGAACCATGCATTGTGTTGATCTCGCGCACGTCAGACCAACCTTCAGACGGCAAATCAATGATGAAAGCTGTGTTGGCCGCCTGTGGGATTTTTGGATTGTCTTCGGTCTTGGCGATGAGAATGGCAAAGTCGGCACGCTTTGCGCCAGAGATGAACCACTTGTGGCCGTTGATGACCCACGTGTCTCCCTCAAGTTTTGCGTTGGTGCGAATGAGGGTGGGATCGGAGCCCGCAACTTCAGGTTCTGTCATTGCGAAACAAGAAAACTTCCGTCCTTCGCACATGGGTTGCAGATATGTGTCTTTCTGCTCGTCGGTACCCCATTTCATGAGGGTGTGCATGTTACCTTCATCCGGTGCCTGGCAATTGATGGCAAAGGGACCGTAGCGCGCGCGAGCGGCTTCTGCCGACACCATCGCCAGTTCCACATGGCCAAGCCCCATGCCGCCCCATTCTTCTGGCATGTGTGGCAACCAAAGACCGCGTTCGTAGGCCTCCGTGCGCATTTTAATGACGCCTTCGCGCACCGATTGACGGTCGTCTTCGTCAATCTGATTTTCGATCGGCTTGACAACTTCCTCGATGAAATTTCTCACAGATGTGCGGATTACTTCCACTTCGTCTGGAAAACTGAAATCAATCGCCATTATTTTTCTCCCCGTTTTGATGATGGAAAGCTAACAGGGTCTTTTGTAAATCGAAAATGGTTGTGCACACACGAATTTGATCGTCGTCAATGATTGACTTGGGCGGGCAGACGAACAAGGCTCTCCGCATCGATTTTCAATGAAGGGTTATTTTCCATGATTACTGTCCATCACCTCAATAATTCCCGGTCACAACGCATTCTTTGGATGCTGGAAGAGTTGGGGCTGGATTATGAAATTGCGCACTATCAACGTGATGCGGTGACAAGCCAGGCGCCAGATACGCTGAAGGAAATCCATCCCCTCGGCAAATCACCCGTGTTGACGGATGGTGACATCAAGATTGCTGAATCAGGTGCGATTATTGAGTATCTGGCGGATACCTATGGCAAAGGGACCTGGAAGCCCAAAGCAGGTACGCCAGAGGCGCTCAGCTATTTAGAATGGATGCATTACTCCGAAGGCTCGGCAATGCTGCCGCTTTTGTTGGCGCTCTATGTTGGCCGCCTGGGGGATGCTGGTGCGCCCCTTATGCCGCGCATTATGGGTGAAATGGACAATCATTTCTCCTACATGAATGCCGCTCTTGAGGGTCAAGACTGGTTTGCAGGCGATAAGTTGAGTGCCTGTGACCTTCAAATGAGCTTTCCGCTAGAGGCTGCGCAAGGTACGGGATTGATTGCCAATTATCCCAATTTGGCTGGGTTTTTGGACCGGGTTCAGGCACGGCCTGCCTATAAAAAAGCGCTTGAAAAGGGTGGTCCCTATAAGCTCGGCGGTTAAGCATACCTGTCACACTTTGCTTGACGATAGGGGAAGGCAATGGCTAGCCTTGTATGATTCGGATCAGCGCGGGTGGCGTGCTGATCGCTGAGTAGGGGGTTTAATGGCTGATATTTCTGTAGCCCACGAGAGTCCGCGCTGGCGCTGGACCTATCTTGAAGCCGGTCGGACATTGGCGGAAATCGCCGTCCTACCTCTTATGCGACAGTTGCTTAATCAGGCGCCGATGGGCGACGGACACCCTGTGATGGTGCTGCCTGGTTTTATGGCTGGTGACAATAGTACTGGCACCATGCGGCGGTTTTTGCGGACGCGCGGCTACGAAAGTCATCCATGGGAGCTTGGCCGAAATCTGGGCCTAAGCGCTATTGGAGAAGAAGGCGCGCATTTGGCGCAGCGCCTTGAAGATGTTTATCATGATCATGGGCAACAAAAGGTCAGTCTTGTCGGCTGGAGCCTTGGTGGTGTGATGGCGCGGGAAGTTGCTAAAACGCACGGGCATATGGTTCGCCAGGTCATTTCTCTTGGCAGCCCATTTGGCGGCTTGCCTGAAAAGTCGCGTGCCTGGCCGCTTTACAAGTTTCTAGCTCAGGAAGAAGTCGAGACGGATACATTTCTAGAATTGGTTGAGCAATTGGCGCAGGCGCCTGATGTGCCGACGACGTCAATTTACACAAAGACGGACGGTGTTGTGCATTGGACAAGCTCGATCGAAAAAGAAGATCACCACACGGATAATATTGAAGTTCGTACTGCGCATTGTGGTCTAGGCTTCAATGGACCGACGCTTTATGCGGTGGCGGACCGTCTCGCTCAGCCAGAAGAGTCTTGGCGCAGGTTTCACCGTGAGGGGTGGCGTGGATTGGTTTATCCTTCCAGCGGCCACTAAATTTTCTCAATTGTTGAGTAATAAAAGTGGGCATTGAGCAATAAAAAAGTGGGCACATGTTTAGAACATAGCCCGCTTTTTTTGTCTGCGTGAGTTAAACTAGCTCGCTTTTTCCTGAGCAGGCTCTGTTGAAGAGGCCGGTTCAGCTGATGCGGCCAGTGCTGCCGCAGGCTTCTTTTTCGCCGCCGCCTTTTTTGCTGCTGCTTTTTTCCGAGGCGCTGCTTTCTTCCGAGGGGCAGCCTTTTTTGTTGCTGCCTTTTTCGCTTTTGGTTTTTTGGCCTTTGGCGCCTTTTGAACAGAACCGAGAATGGCAAGTTCCAACTCTTCGAAACTCTCCGTCATGCACTGAGCGTAGAATTCCGGGTCCGGCATCATTTCACGATCAGCCGTGATCGTGATTGTTACTTCTTTGTGGTAGCTCATGACGACGTGGCCAAGACCCAGTCCATCAAACAGGCAAAGCAGGCCGTAGTACTTCACCATTTCCGCCCCTGTGGAATAGATAGGGATGGGGGGGCCGGGCACATTGGTGACGACTGTGTTGAAGAACGGTTTGACCGAGTTCGCCAACCCGAATTGAGTGTAGAGGCGGGCCGCGATGCCCGTGAAGAGTGCGGGGGCTGTCTTGCTGAGTTCTGACATTTGCCGCGCACCCAGCGCGTTGGTCAGCGCCTTTTGCTCTTGCGTATGAGCGGCAATGGCGAGCAGACGCTCCATTGGGTCGGCAATGTCTGAGCCCAGTTGAACCAGCATGCCGGATACCTGGTTGCCCATGGACCCGGACTCGTCGTTTGAGCGCACGGACACAGGTGCCATTGCAACGAGGGTGGTTTCAGGTAATTCACCTTTTGATTCCAGATAGCGGCGCATGGCACCCCCGACGATGGTCAACATGACGTCGTTGACTTTTGCACCCTCAACGGCGGCTCTCATCTCCTTGATACGGGCGAGTGGAAAGGCGACACCTTCGACAACCCGGTGAGAGGATATCTTTGAGTTAAAGCGGGTGCGTGGAGCGCTCATGGCCTGGCTTAATGAGAACTCTTTTGTCAGCAGACCTTTGACGGTGCGCGCCAGGCCTGGCAGGCTCTTACCGGCCATTTCGACCCAACGCAATGGCTGTTTTACATTGCCGATATAACCACGCACAGCCATTTCCATGGTCGATGGTTTCTTTTCCGGCTTCCATTTGTCGTCAAGCTGCGGTGTTGGGTCGTTGGGATTGAGCGTGTGGATGGCGTTCATGATGTCTACACCAGACATGCCGTCGATGGCTGAATGGTGGATTTTGGAGACGATTGCGTAGGAGCCTTCAGGCACACCGTCCACGTGGTCGAGCCCTTCAATGATCGTGAATTCCCATAAGGGTTTTGTCAGATCGAGCGGGCGCGCCATGATGCGTGCAGATTGAATGCACAGCTGTCGCCAGTCACCGGGCTTTGGCAGGGCGACGTGACGGACGTGATACTCAAGGTTGAAGTCCTCCATCTCGATCCAATAAGGATGGTCGAGACCAAAGGGAACATTGACCAGGCCCTGCCGAAACGTTGAGGCAAGTGGCAGACGCGCTTCGATAAAATTGAGAATGTCTTTGTAGCGGACAAATTCTCCAGGCGCGGTTGAGGGATCGTAAATCGCGATGCTGCCAATGTGCATTGGCGTATTCTTTGTATCCATATACAAAAATGCAGCGTCTAAACCGGTCAATTGTTCCATGGTGACGACCCTCCCGATGTCGTTTTTTGAACCGTAACAAGCGAGACAATGGCTGGCTAATGGAATCACCATTGGCAAAGCGCAAAGCGCGGTTGAACGGTATGATGGATGGATAGCGCCAGATATCTAGGCAGGACAACCTAATTGACGTCATTCACGGGTTGAAGATATTGAAATGCATCACAACTGATTATAACGTCAGTTATGAAAATTGTTTCCGTTGGCTCGGAATGTTGAAAATGCGAGTGAACGCCAAATCAGAATAGGGACAGAATCCATGAGGCTTGTGACATTTAGCGATGGTGGGACACCTCGCATCGGTATTTTGAAAGGCGAGGCAATCATTGATCTTGCTGCTGTTGCGCCTGATTTGCCGCGTGAGATGGTTGCCTTTCTGGAAGCAGGCGATGCAGCGATGAGCGGTGCGCGGCATGTGGAAAATGCCACACCGACCCTCAAACTTGCGGACGTGACACTGGAGAGCCCCATTTTGCGGCCTCCCAAAATTCTCGCCGTTGGTCTCAACTACCGCGAGCACGTGGAGGAAACGGGGAGAGAGCTGCCTAAGTTCCCCATCATTTTTAATAAGCAATCGACATCTGCAACAGGCCCTTTCGCGCCGATCTATCGCCCGAAGGAAAGTGTCGCGATGGATTACGAAGGGGAGATGGGCGTTGTTATCGGTAAACGGTGCCGCCGTGTCCCAAAGGAGCGCTCCGCTGAAGTGATCGCAGGTTACACTGTCTTGAACGATGTGACGATCCGCGACTGGCAGCGCCGAACACCGACGATGACGATGGGTAAATCCTGGGACAGTCATTGCCCCATGGGACCGGCCCTTGTGACGGCAGACGAAGTTGATATTTCGAAACTGGATCTTAAAACCACTGTTAATGGCGACGTGCGTCAACATTCAGATACGAGCTTTTTGATCTTTGATGTGCCGACGTTGATTGAACATTTGTCGACCGCCTTCACACTGGAACCCGGCGACGTGATTGCCACAGGCACCTGCGCGGGCGTTGCCGTCGCGATGGAAGGCACGCCTTGGCTCAAGCATGGCGATGTCGTGCGCGTGGAAATCGAACAATTGGGTGCGATTGAAAACACTGTCGTGGACGATAACGGCGGCGTCATCATCGAATAGTGTGGTCGGATAAGCTGGAGAAGTGCGTCATGATAAAAGTCGAAGACATTGTCTATGTAAGGTTCCGGGCGCCTGATCTGGGCCAGATGGAAACGTTTTTGAATGACTTTGGCATGGTGCGCAGTAAACGCACTGACACCGCTCTCTACATGCGCGGAACGGGGGCCGACCCGGTTGTTCATGTGACAGAGCTTGGGAGCGAACCGGGATTTATCGGCTTTGCGCTTCAAGCCGCCAGCGAAGCGGACCTGGCGCGGGTGGCCAGTGTACATGGTGCAGACATTGAAAAGCGAACGGAGCCCGGTGGCGGGAAACGCGTATTGGTTCACGACCCAGACGGGTTTCCTATCGAAGTGATCCATGGGCTTGAGCAGTTAGATGTTTTGGACGTGCAAGAGATTTCGCCTCTTAATGAGCGTCTCGATAAACCGCGACTTGGTGAAGAAAAGCGGATGGTGCCTGGTGCCTCTCATGTGCATCGGCTCGGTCACTGTGTGATCAACGTTACGGATTATCAAAAAAGTGCCGCCTGGTATCACGAGCAATTTGGTTTCCTGAAGTCGGATGAAGTGTTCATCGGTGACACGGACACCGTTCTAGGCTCATTCATGCGGTGTGATTGCGGAGACCGCTTTGTCGATCACCACACGCTCTTTCTCGTTGGTACTGGCAAACCGGGCTTCAATCATGCGGCCTGGGAGGTTGCGAATTTTAATGACTTGATGCTGGGGCGCGATGTGTTGCGCACCGCAGGACATACCCCTGTTTGGGGTGTTGGCCGCCATGTGCTTGGCTCTCAGATATTCGACTACTGGCGCGATCCATGGGGTCATATGGTTGAGCATTGGACGGATGGCGACATGTTCAATGCCAGCACAGCGCCTAAAATGGCTCCCATTGATGATCTGTTGAAGACCCAATGGGGCGAGACAGCACCAGCCGATATGGGCGATTGAACATTGGGAAAGAAAAAAGATGATCCTAGACGATAGCCAAATCACAACCCGCGACGTGGTGGGCTGGAAAGGTCTACACCTCCTGCACTTTAGAGGGTCTGCTTGTTCTCAGAAGGTTCGTATTCTGCTGCGTGAAAAAAGGTTGAATTATGTTTCTCACCCCGTGGACCTTGCGCGACACAAGCATGTGACACCCTGGTATTTGGGCATCAACCCACGCGGTGTTGTTCCGGTCCTGGTTCATGACGGTGTTGTGCATGTGGAGAGCAACGACATATTAGCCTATCTGGATGCTTTGCCATCTGGGGTGGCTCCCTTTTTTCCACAAACACCTGATGAACGCGGCCTCGTTGATACATCCTTGGCGTTAGAGAATGATCTGCATTTTGCGCTTCGTGAAATAACAATGGGCTTTATCTTTCCCAAGCGTCTCGCGCAAAAGCCTCAAGATGTTTTGGCGAAATATGAGCGCGACGGCGCTGCGGATCCCGCGCGGGAAAAAGAACTGGCGTGGTGGAAGGCTTATGCTGAACACGGTGTGACACGCGATCAGGGGCGCACAGCAGTGGCCGCCTTTAAAGCGGCCTTTGACAGGTTAGAGGCGCGGCTTCAAACATCGGAATGGCTGATCGGATCGCGCTTGTCTGTGTTGGAGCTGGCCTGGTTTATTTCAATGAACCGTGTGGTGATGGGTGGGTATCCGCTTCAAATCCATCCACGTCTCAATACGCTGTATCACAAGTTGCTACGACGTGCGGCTTTTGCTGAGGAGAGTAAGACACCGGCGGTCTTATCGAAGCTCGTTATACCGTTAAATCGCTTAGGCCAAAAAGTTCGAGGAAAGCGGCTTATTGATGTTGCGGCTGACATATTGGCGTAACTGCTTTTGTATTTGAACTGCGGGCATAAAAAACCGCTGCCCTGGTTTTACCCAAGGCGGCGGCTTCTCAAAACTTTATCGACTACTCGTGATAGCGATAGCTAGAAATTGTGCATACGTCGATGCGTTCGCGCACAAGCACGTCGCCATCAGCAAACACTGCACGGAAGTCGTACAGGCAATAGCCGGTGCCGTCGTCGATGTTGACCATTACGCTGTCGCCCGCGCCCAGAACGTCATAGCCGAGGATGTCCTCTTCCCATGTGTCTGCGCCAACATTTGAAGCGTAAAATTCAACCATCGTCCAGCTGGTTTCGTTAATGATGCGGACGCGGCGATTTTCAGCCTGGCTTGGTGCAACATTTACTAGAATGAAGAGCCCTACAAGTGCCGCAATAGCGACGCTGCGAGCTGCAAGGATTGTTCGTGTCATAATTCCCCACATATGTGTGTAGCGTACCCACCTATACTTTCTGAAATTAAACAGATTAAGTCAACGCAAGAGTGGCACATACTTTTTGTATTTGTGTGCGTTGGGCAAAGAAAAACCGCCACAAAGAGCCAATCTTTGCGGCGGTAATCTTAAAATGCAGTTTTTTACTCGTGGTAACGGTAGCTGGAAATTTCGCAAACGTTAATGCGATTGCGCACCAAAGTATCACCGTCAGCGAACACGGCCCGGAAATCATACATGCAATAGCCAGTGCCATCATCGATGTTCATCATGACGCTATCGCCTGCACCCAGAACGTCGCGACCGAGAATGTCTTCTTCCCATGTGTCGGCATCAATGTTGGAGGCGTAAAACTCAACCATCGTCCAACTTGTTTCGTTGATGATGCGAACCTGGCGGTTTAGGCCCCGGGTCTGGGTGGTGGAGCGTCCAGATGTATATCTGTGACTGGAAATCTCACACACGTTGATGTCGTCTTGCGTGACGACGCCACCGTCAGAGAAAACAGCTTTGAAGTCATAGAGGCAATGGCCTGAGCCATCGTCAATGTTCATCATGACGCTGTCTCCTGCGCCCAGAACATCGCGACCAAGGATGTCCTCTTCCCATGTATCGGCGTTCACGTTGGAGGCGTAAAATTCCATCATCGTCGTATTGGTTTCGTTGATGATGTTGACCTGACGATTGAAGTCTCTACCTGGTGCCGGTGAACGAGACGAGCGTGCAGAGGTAAAACGGAAACTTGCGATCTCACAAACGTCTACATCGTCCTTTGTGATGACGTCTCCATCTGCAAACACCGCCTTGAAGTCGTATAGGCAGTAGCCTGTGCCGTCATCAATGTTCATGTTTATGCTATCGCCCGCAGGCAACACATCACGTCCGAGAATATCTTCTTCCCATGATGTTTCGCCGACGTTGGACGCATAAAACTCCATCATCGTTGAGCCGGTTTCGTTGATAATGCGAACGTTGCGATTTTCTGCCTGGCCAGGCGCTGCGCTGACCAGAAAGAATAGTCCGGCGAGCGCTGCAATGGCTGCGCTTCGGACCGCAAGAAGTGTGCGTGTCATAAATCCCCACAATGTTTGGCGTACCCATGTCCACACTCGGAAATTCGGGATGCCAAGTCAACGTAAGTGCGCGGTTTTTCGGATTATCGCGTGTGTGTGTTTTGACGTCTGCAATGGAGTCGTGGCGCATGAACAACAGTTCTTGGCGCGAGAGGCGCGCGCGCATAGGATGCGGGCAACGAAAAAAGATGCATCTATGCTGCCTTTTGGCGGGCAAGAGAGGCGAGCGGGGAGATTATCGCATGACTGATGGCAATGAAGCGGCTCATTTTTGGGTGAAACGGGATGATTTGCGCAAAACGAAAGTGGTGGAAGACCTAGTCCCAGGCCTAGATACTCTGGCCGCAGGCGACGTGCTTTTTAAGGTGGATGAGTTTGCCTTTACAGCGAACAACATCACTTACGCCGCATTTGGCGATGCGATGAAATATTGGAATTTTTTCCCCGCCGATGAAGGCTGGGGTCGTATTCCTGTATGGGGATTTGGCGATGTTATCGCCTCCAAGGCTACAGGGGTTGAAGTGGGAGAACGTTTTTACGGCTATTTCCCGATGTCGACACATTTTGTTGTTCAGGCCGCACGGGTTTCTGGCGCAGGTTTTTTTGATGGTGTTGCCCACCGCGCGGACCTATCGCCGGTTTATAATAATTACCTGCGCACTTCCGCTGATGAAGGATATGTGGCCGCGCGTGAAGCAGAGCAGAGTTTGTTGCGTCCGCTTTTCACAACGTCATGGTTGATTGACGACTTTTTGGACGATAATCAATTCTTCGGGGCATCAAGTGTCATTCTGTCCAGTGCTTCCAGCAAAACGTCCCTTGGATTAGCACAGGTTCTGGCAAACCGTCGTGGTGATCGCCCGCGTGTCATTGGTCTGACATCTGCACGCAATGTCGCGTTCGTGAAGAGTGTTGGATATTACGATGATGTTGTAACCTACGAAGATATTGCCAAGATTGACGTTGAAGGCAATGTGGCTTTTGTGGATATGGCAGGTGACGGCGATGTTCGTGCCGCTATTCACAATCATTTTGCTGAGCGTCTGACATGCAGTTGTGCTGTCGGTGGTACGCACTGGGAGCAAGGCGGTGGCGCTGATGGATTGCCTGGCGCACGTCCAACCCTGTTTTTTGCTCCAGCCCAAATTCAGAAGCGGAACAAAGACTGGGGGGCAGAAGATTTGCAGGCGCGTATCGCGAAAGCATGGGCGAGCTTCCTGTCGTCAGTAGATGGCTGGATGAAAGTGGAACGTGATCATGGTCTTGCTGCAACAGAGCGGGTCTACCGCGAGGTGCTTGAAGGGAAGACAGCGCCTGAAAAAGGTATGATCGTTTCTTTGACGGACTAAGGACGTTCCCACCTCAATAATCCATTTTGGCTCTTATCTGTTTCTGGAGTGACTTTCATGGCGACTGTAATTTTTTCTGCAAAACGCATCATAACGATGAACCCGTCGCGTCCTTTTGCCAGCCATGTTGCTGTGCGCGATGGCCGTGTGTTGGGCGTTGGCACATTGGAAGAATTGCAAACCTGGGGCGAGGCTGAGGTTGATGATCGTTTCACGGACCTCACCCTTATGCCCGGTTTGATCGAGGGGCATAGCCATTTGATTGAAGGGGCGTTGTGGGATCAGGTTTACGTTGGCTATTACGACCGCACGGGCCCAGATGGCAAGGTGTGGCCTGGCCTTACGACCATTGACGCGGTTGTTGAGCGTTTGGCGGAAGCCGACGCAGCGCTTGAAGATGGTGAGACGCCCCTTATCGCGTGGGGCTTTGACCCGATCTTCTTTGGCGAGCAGCGGATGGTGGCCGCAGACCTTGACCGTGTTTCAACCTCCCGGCGCATTGGTGTGTTCCATGCGAGCCTGCATTTCTTGAATGTGAATTCTGTGGTGGTTGATGAGTCCAATCTTGCGGCTTCCGCCAACATGCAAGAGGTTGTGCTTGGGAGCGATGGCAAGCCAACGGGTGAGCTGGCTGGCATGGTGGGCATGTATCTGGCGATGAAGTCGATGCAGTATGATGCGTCGGCTGCTTCAACCTATCCGCCTTCATTGTGGAATTTTGCAAAAATCTGCCAACTGGCTGGCGTGACAACGGCAACTGATCTCCACAGCCCGCTTGATGATGAGATGGTGGCGCGCTTAAAAGGCGAAATTGAAAAACCTGACTATCCGATCCGTTTGGTTCCAGCCTTTGGGGGCACTTTGATGAGCCCGGAAGATGGCATCGCACGCATTGGATCGCTGGTTGCTAAAAGCACAGATAAAATGAAAATGGGGATCGTGAAGCTGGTTCTGGATGGGTCCATTCAGGGGTTCACGGCGCGGCTTCAGTGGCCGGGTCACTTTAATGGCGCTCCCAATGGGCTCTGGTATATAGCGCCTGACGAGTTGAAAAAACTGGTTGTGGCTTATCACACGGCTGGTCATCAACTGCACATCCATACCAATGGGGATGAAGCAACGAAAGTGGCGCTTGATGCCATTGAAGAAGCGCTGACAGCGCATCCGCGCCCTGATCATCGCCACACATTGCAGCATTGCCAGTTGGCAAGTGACGCGCAATTTCGCCGTATGGCAGCTCTCGGTGTGGGCGTTAATCTCTTCAGCAATCACACCTATTATTGGGGTGATCAGCACTATGAGATGACCTTGGGTCCTGATCGGGCCAATCGCATCGACAATGCAGGCAGTGCGCTTGAGCATGGCGTCGACCTTGCGGTGCATTCTGATGCCCCGATCACGGCCATTGGGCCTTTGTTTACGGCATGGTGTGCGGTGAACCGTGTGACGGCCACCGGCCGTGTGCTTGGAGGTGAGGCGGAAATGTTATCGCTGGATGAAGCGCTTTACACCATCACCATGGGCGGTGCTGCCTCCCTGAAATTGGATCATGAGATAGGCAGCATTGAGGTTGGCAAGTTTGCTGACTTTGCCGTGCTGCGTGATGACCCTTACGAGATGGACTTGATGGCACTCAAAGACGTGCGTGTCTGGGGCACCGTGCTTGGTGGGCGCGTGTTTGAAGCACCGACGCGCTGATTGTGAATTCTCTGGCGCCTATTTCCGTTTCCATTGTCGGTGGGTTTTTGGGTGCGGGCAAAACCACTTTACTCAATCGCTTGCTTGAAGAGGCTGATGGCCAACGGCTTGGCCTGATCGTCAATGACTTTGGCGACATCAATATCGATGAGAAGCTGATCGTTGCGCGCGATGAAGATATGATCAGCTTGGCCAATGGCTGCATCTGTTGTTCCATCGGGAATGACTTTTTGCGGGCATTGGTGGCGATGACGTCGCGTGCTGACCCGCCCGAACAAATCATCATAGAAGCCAGTGGCGTGGCCAACCCTGCGCGCATTGCCTCAATTGCGCAGGCGGACCGCGACCTCAGCCTTCAAGGCGTGATCGTCCTGGTTGATGCAGTGAATTTTATCGCGCAGCTTGATGATGCTCTTTTGACAGATACGCTTGAGGGGCAAGTGCGCGCGGGTGATCTGATTGTTCTCACGAAGCGCGATCTGGTCTCGCCGAAGGCAATTTCTCTGGTTGAGAAAGCTGTCGCGGCGATTACACCTGCGCCTCGCATCGTTTCGTCTGCGGTTGGCGATCTGCCGATTGGGCTGCTGTTCGGCCTGCGCAGTCGTGACCGCCGATCAGGCGAGACGAGAGAGCCTGCGCATCCCTCTTTTTGGGCAGGCAGTTTTACCTCGGAACAACCCTGTAACCTCTATTTGTTACGAGAGAAGCTGATGGCACTCCCAGAGACGCTTTTGCGCTTAAAAGGAGTGGTCTGTGACGTTGAGGGAACGTCGCACACGGTGCAATGGGTGGCTGGGCGGCTGGTGATTGCGGCAAGTCCGTCAACCGTTGGAGACGTTGCAGGTAGTGAGCTTGTCTATATCGGGGTTGGCGCTGGCGCAGAAGAAGCTGACGTGCGTCGCGTTTTAACCTCTGCCTTTGATGTGTCTTGCTAACTCAGGCGATCCAATTTTTCTTCGATCCGCTTGAGGATGTTTACGTCGCTTGTCTCGTCTGCTGTCTTTAGAGCCCGCCAATATGTTTCACTGAGTGTGAGGGCGGCCTTTCCATCTGCGAGGTCGTCGGTTCTGTTTTGCACGATGGCTGTCCAGGCGATGTGTTCTGCGCCGCCATAGATCATGTCTCTCACCATGTCGTCACCCATGTCATCACGTATCTCGGCAGATGCTTTTCCTTCGTGAATGGTTTCCCGCAACAGGTTTGTATAGGCTCTGAAAATCTCTCGGGAACTGGATGTCAGATAGGCGTTTGTGGCGCGGACCTCCCTGATCCACATGAGGAAAAGTTCCGGCTGTTCCAGGATCATCGCGATGTGACGGTGAACCAGAAGGCTGATCTTGTCTCTTGGTGAAGTGAGGGCATTGAGTGTCGCGCTAAGCGATGTGGATTGCTCTGAGAACCAACGTTCTGCTACGCGAATGGCGAGCTCTCGCTTGCTTGGCACATAGTTGTAGAGGCTGCCTTCAGACAGGCCCACGGCTTGGGCGACGTCTGCCATGGTCATGTTTTCAAAGCCATGTTTTGCGATCAATGCCCAAGCTGCATCGAGGATCGATGCTTCCCGGTCGCCCCATTTTCCCGCTCTTTGCTTTGATGTAAGGGTCGCAACTGACAAAATGAAGTTTCCTCAATAAATTCGTAACCCGCATCACTTTTCATGAATATGCACCAATTTGACCTTGTTTCAAGGGTTTGATAGCTTCTTTTCAAATTGAGGCTTCCTCAGAAATTGGAGATTTGGGTATGGAATTCAAGGATTACGAAACGCTGCGCTTTGGATATGAAGGGCGTGTGCTCACTGTGACCATTGATGGACCGGGCCCTGTGAATGCTGTGAACGCGCGTATGCACGAAGAGCTGGCGCGGGTTTTTGTGGACCTGCAATGTGATGATGACAGCGACCTGATTATCCTGACGGGGGCGGGGCGCGCGTTTTGTGCCGGGGGCGATATGGCGTGGTTTGACGAGATGATCGCAGACCCTGCCAAGTTCCGGGCCATTGCTCCGGAGGGCAAACGCATTGTCTCTACTTTGCTGGAACTTGAAAAACCAATCATTTGTCGATTGAACGGTGCAGCGGCTGGGCTGGGTGCCACGATTGCGCTGTTTTGTGACGTCATTATTGCCAGTGATAAGGCGGTGATCGGCGACCCGCATGTGAAGGTGGGGCTGGTGGCAGGTGATGGGGGTGCTGTCATTTGGCCGCAGCTTGTGGGGTTTGCCAAAGCCAAAGAGCTTTTGATGACAGGTGATATGCTGAGTGGGCGTGAAGCCATGGACTTGGGCCTGATCAATTACGCCGTTCCCGCCGATGAGCTGGACGCAAAAGTCGCCGAGCTTGTGGGGAAAATTTTAGCGAACCCCAAATGGGCCGTTCGCTGGACCAAGACCGCCGCCAACATCACGTTGCGCGAAATTGCTGTCAAAGTGATGGACGCGGCCATCGCCTATGAAGCGATTACGAATACGATGGAAGACCGGAAGGAAGCTGTCGCGGCGTTCAAAGAGAAGCGTGCGCCCCGCTTCACGGGAGAATAGGCCAAATGTATTTTACAGATGAGCCGGAGCACATCACATTGCTTCGCGACACGATCCAGCGTTTTGTGGCCGCAGAAATGCCGCGTGAAAAACGTCGCCAGATGGACCGCGAGCATACTTTTTGTCGCGACACATTTCGCAAGCTCGCAGACCTTGGTGTCTGTGGGCTGACCATTCCTGAGGAATATGGCGGGCAAGGTATTGATCTGGTTGCAGCCGTTGCCGTGCTTGATGAGCTTTGTCAGGTTGGCCCCTCGCTTGGTGGGCCTTTCATTCATGCGGCCTTTTATGGCGGGGCAAACATTGTCGAGAATGGTTCGGAAGCACAGAAACGCGATCTCTTGCCTGAGTTTGCGAAAGGCACTATGTGGCTTGCCTATGGTCTGTCAGAGCCGGATGTGGGTGGCGACCTGGCGACTGTAAAAACACGGGCCAGGCTGTCAGATGACGGCAAAACTGTTGTGGTGAATGGTGCGAAGCGTTGGTGCACGGGCGCTGATTGGGCCGACTATATTTACTGTCTTGTGAACAGTGATCCTGAGGGCAAAAAATATCGCAACCTCACGGTGCTTTTGATCCCGACCAAAGCGGCGGGCATTACGATGCAGCCGATTGAGCATTCCAATCTCCGCTATACCGCGTCGTGCGATGTTTATTTTGAGGATGTTGAAATTCCTGTGGAAAATGTGCTTGGCGGTGCTGAAGGGTGGAACAAAGGCTGGGGCATGCTGGCTGGTCGCACGCTTGATGTCGAAAAGATTGAGATTACCACGGTGACTTATGGCATCGCGCGCGCTGCCGTTGATGAAGCCTGGCAGTATGCGCAAGAGCGTGAACAGTTTGGCGCGCCGATTTCTGCGCACCAAGCTGTGCGTCATGCTTTATCAGATGCTAAAACGAAGCTACAGGCGTGTCGCCACATGCTTTACCACGCCGCTCATCTTGCGCATGAGGGCAAACCCTGTTCGGTCGAAACCAGCATGGCGAAACTGTTTGTAGCCAATACAGCCGTGGAGATTGTGCTCGCGTGTCAACGTGTGCTGGGGGCTTACGGATTGTCAGATGCTTATGACATGGAGCGCAACGTGCGCGACGTTTTGGGCATGCCGATTGTGGGCGGCTCTTCCAACATGCAGCTCAATAATATTGCTGCCCGGCTTGGCCTCGCTCAATAGAATTTTTTAAGGATTATCACATGATTAAATCTCCTTCCAGCGACGCTCTTATGCAAGCGGCACACGGTTTTGTGCCCTCACTTCGTGAACGCAGCACGGAGATCGAAGCCGCCCGACAATTGCCGCAAGACATCGCCAATAGTTTTGCCGATACAGGCTTCTATTCGATGATGGTGCCGGAGGTTTATGGCGGGGGTGAGATTGACCCGCCAAGTTTCCTCAAAATTATTCGCACGCTGGCAACGGGGGATGCGTCGGCTGCCTGGTGCGTTATGATTGGCGCGACCACAGGTCTCGGATCTGCCTATATGCCAAAGGCAGATGCAGAAGAGATTTTTGGCAAAGGACAAAATACCATCACCGCAGGTGTCTTTGCCCCCACCGGGAAAGCCGTTCTTGAAGGTGATAGCTACCGCGTTAACGGGCGTTGGCAGTGGGGCTCTGGCAGTCCAAACGCCTCATGGGTATCTGGCGGTTGTTTTGTCATGACCGACGGTAAGCCTGAAATGTCGGCCACGGGTGTTCCGATCAGTCGCATGATGATGGTGCCAAAAGAAGGTGTGACCCTGCTCGATACATGGGATGTGTCTGGCCTTTGCGGCACGGGCAGCACTGACTTTGAAATGAAAGAAGTATTGGTTCCCAAAAGCCGCGGTGTTGCCTTTGGTTACGATAAACCTATGGAACGTCCACTGTATCTGTTTCCCATTTTTGCGCTTCTGGCGTCGGGAATTTCCAACGTGGCTCTGGGCATTGCCCGCTCGGCTATTGATGAGCTGGTGAGTTTCGCATCCGCCAAAACCCCGCAAGGCACGTTGAAGCCGCTCGCCAATCGCCCTGACACGCAGATGGTTGTTGCCCGCGCAGAAGCGCTGGTGCGCTCGGCGACCAGTTGGATGGATGAGAGTGTGGCGGCTGCCTGGGAGGCAGCTCGGACCACCGGTGCGATTGATGTGGCTCTGCGTCGTGACATGCGGCTTTCGATGGCCCATGCAACAACGGCGTCGGCAGAGGCTGTGGATTTGGTTTATGGCCTAGGTGGCGGCACGTCAGTTTATCGTCGTTCGCCTTTGCAACGGCACTTCCGCGACGTGCATGTGGCGACACAACACATGATGGTGGCCAAGGGTGTGCTCGAGCAATCAGGTCGCCTGTTCTTGGGTCTTGAGACGGATACAACGCTCTTCTAGTCCCTACGAAAACGCCCACTGGTTCAAGTTTAAGCCAATGGGCGTGTTCTCCTATGCGGTCGGCGAACTTTAGCCGTCGTTGTAATTGCCCGCACGTTTTTCCATTGTCGACATGATGGCTTCAATTTGGTTGGCGGTCCCGATGATTTCGTCTTGTTCATCAGACTCCATCTGCAAGCCCTGCGCAGCATCCAGATAGGGCGCAGCATTGAAGATACGCTTATTGGCGCGGATGGCGTCTGGGTTGCGTCCTGCGATTTCTTTGGCGGTTTCAAGTGCGAGAGCCCGTGGGTCGTCGTTTAGGCGGGTTGCAAAACCATAGGCGTGGGCTTCTTCGCCGGAAAAAATACGGCCGGTGTAGGCAAGTTCACGAACAATATCTTCGCGCGCCAAATGGCGCATCAATTGCGTGCCAGCCATGTCGGGCACCAGACCCCATTTGATTTCCATGACAGACATTTTTGTGTCGGGTGCGACATAGCGCATGTCGGCGCCAAGGCAGACTTGAAAACCACCGCCGAACGCCACGCCGTGCACGGCAGCGATCACAGGCACCGGGACTTCGCGCCAGACCCAGGCGGCATATTGTGCGCGGTTGGCAAGCCCATGTGTGCGTTTGCCAAGGAGGGAGCGTTTTTTTGGCGCACCGCCCTCATCATTGCTTCCGGCCATTTTGCCAAAGTTACCCATATCAAGGCCCGCGCAAAAAGCGCGACCTTCTCCGGAGAGCACCACGGCGCGAACGTTTCTGTCTGTCTTCATGCGCTCGCCCGTCTCAACAATGGCGTTGAACATGGCATCATCAAGGGCGTTCATTTTGTTGGCTCTGGTCAGGCGCACATCGGCGACGCCATTTGAAATTTCCACGGAAATGCGGTCGCTCATTTGACCCTCCTTTTGGCAGCCTTTGTCAGGTTTGCCTGTGAATTGCTTGTTGCGACCAGTTTAGGGCGCGTTGAGGGTTCAGGCAATTCACTGTAGTTTACGCAGGGTTTCGCTTGGTGCCTTTGCGGCTGGAAAGGATGTGATGCAACGCCTCACAAAACATCGTTGAATCTGATCCGCGCTCGGCCCATCTTACGGCCAAATTTGCCGGCAAGGTTTTGATTTGTGGGCAAAGGGTAAGATCATTACGTCACTCAAAGGAGAATGACATGGCAGAAGCATATATCGTTTCAGCAGCACGCACCGCCGGTGGCCGCCGCGATGGGCGTCTTAAAAACTGGCACCCAGTCGATATGGCTGGGGAAGTTCTGAAATCAGTTATTGAACGCGGCAAAGCCGACCCTACGCGCATTGATGATGTGATCATGGGTTGTGTCGGCCAGGCGGGTGAACAAGCAGGCAATATTGCACGCAATGCTGTACTGGCTGCGGGTATGCCTGAGAGCGTTCCAGCCACTTCTGTAGACCGCCAGTGTGGTTCATCGCAGCAGGCGCTTCACTTTGCAGCACAAGCCGTTATGTCTGGTTTCATGGACTGCGTGATCGCGTCCGGTGTTGAAAGCATGACACGTGTCCCTATGGGCATGCCGATGGTTCTTCCTGCCAAGAATGGTTTTGGCAGCTACATGAGCCCGCATATCAAAGCACGTTATCCTGACATTCAGTTCAGCCAATTTGCGGGCGCTGAAATGGTTGCGAAAAAATATGGCCTGACAAAAGACCAGCTCGATGAGTTTGGTTTCAACAGCCACAAAAATGCTATTGCGGCGACGCAATCCGGCGCTTTTGATGATGAAATTGTTGGACTTGAAATTGAGCTGGAAGACGGCACAAAAGAAATCCACAAGATCGATGAAGGCATTCGCTTCAACGCAAGCCTAGAAGGCATTCAAGGCGTCAAGTTGCTTGTTGAAGGCGGCGCATTAACGGCTGCAACATCCAGCCAGATTTGTGACGGGGCTTCTGCCGTTATGGTCGTGAATGAAAAAGGTCTGAAAGACCTGGGCGTTGATCCAATTGCTCGCATTCATCACCTAACGGTTACAGGCGGTGATCCTGTGATCATGCTGGAAGCGCCTATTCCTGCGACGCAGGTCGCGCTGGATAAGGCTGGCATGAAGATTGACGACATTGACCTGTTTGAAGTCAATGAAGCGTTTGCTTCTGTGCCTGTTGCCTGGCTCAAAGAAACAGGTGCTGATCCTGCACGTCTTAACGTGAACGGTGGCGCGATTGCTCTGGGTCACCCGCTTGGTGGTTCTGGCACGAAGCTAATGACGACACTTCTTTATTCCCTGAAGAAGCAGAACAAACGTTATGGCTTGCAGACCATGTGCGAAGGCGGTGGTCTTGCCAATGTGACGATCGTCGAACGCCTCTAGAGGTCTTTGACTTGCGAACGATCTAGGCGGCGCTTTGGTGCCGCCTTTTTTGTGGGCGTGATTTCAAACGCCGTTTAGGCAGTTCACCAGATTGTCTGTCATCGCGCGCAGGGTCTCAGTGTATTGCTGCGGACCAGCCTCAATGTCGCTGCCCAAGGGATCAAGATACGCCAGGGTTGCGCCGCCGCGTTCCGTCAATACCTGTAAAAGACCGGGCTCAAACTGGGGTTCTGCAAAAACACAGATATGCTCCTGTTTGTCGCCCGCTTCACGCAAATCACTCATGCGACGTGCGCCCGGGCGAATGTCGGGGCTGGCTGTGACAGCTCCCAGCGGGGATAAGCGATACCGGTTTTCGAAATACTGATAGGCGTCGTGGAAGACGAAATAGGGTGTATTCGTGACGGGTGCCGTGGCCGCTGAAATTTCTTCATCAAGCATAGTGAGGTTTGACCTCAAGGCCGTCGCATTCTCTGTAAAAACAGCCGCGTGATCTGGATAGGTCTCTTTGAGTGCTGTTTCGATGGCACGGGTCATGGCAATGGCATTTGCAATGTCGAGCCAAATATGCGGATCAACTGTGCCTTCCTCATGATCGTCATGTGTATCTTTGGCACCCATATGTTCTGAATGCAGATCCAATGTGTGTTGATCTCCCCATACGCCGCCTGCGCGCGCGGGCAATGATAGAATGCCTTCGGCTTGTGCAAGCGATAGGGATAAGGCATCGGCCGCCAGGTTTTGTAACGGGGCTTTCAGGAAGCGTTCCAGTTCTGGCCCAATCCAGACAACAAGGTCGGCCCGTGACAGGGCGGACGCATGGGAGGGTTTGAGCGAAAACGTATGGGGGGAGGCACCGCCCGTGATGAGCAGCGTTGGCGATCCCACCTCTCCCATGATTGCAGAGGTCAGGCTGTGAACGGGCTTTAAGCTTGTGACGACCTGTAGTGTTTCAGCTTGTGCGGCGGTTGCCCAGGTCGTTCCCCAGGTCGTTCCCCAAGTGAGGCCAAGCAACAAGGTCAGGAAACGCAATGTCATGAGCAGGGTACCAAGTGAACAGGTGGCGCAGGATTGCGGCGGAGAGAGTAGCTATCATTGCTTCTGAGTAAAGCCTATCAATTTGTCTGCAATTGGGCGCATATCCGTTTTCTGGTGTGGTTTTGGCTACGCAAATGGGTGGGGCACGATTGATGTTTGCTGAAAAGCTTGCTACGCCCGATATAATGATATTTTCCACATATCTTCACTGAGGTATTCACACCGAATACCCACTAGGGACATTGGCAGGAGCGCTTGATATATGACGGCCCGCAAAAAGCACTATGAGAAAATCTATCGGGATTTTACTGCGTCTATTTCTACCAAACATGATTGCGGTCAATATTGCGCGCCATTGAACGATGGTCAGCCGGTTTGCTGTGATGTGGATCAGGCCATTCCGGCGGCTTCTCCTCCTGAGTGGAAGGTGATGAAGAAGCGCACGGAGATGTGGAGCAAATACAAGCCTGACCCGAAAGACAAGCATGCGGTGAAGGAAGTAAAAAGCATCAATGAAACCTGCGTTGCCTGTGTGTGCAAAGGTGCTGCCAATTGTGAACGCGACAATCGCATGCTCGCCTGTCGGTCATTTCCTTTCTTTCCCTATCTTACCAAAGAGGGCGCGTTCATTGGGCTCGGCTATTATTGGATCTTTGAAGATCGTTGCTGGGTGATATCGAACCTCCAGATTGTAGAATCCGACTTCGTGAAAGAATTTGTCGCGGTCTTCGACATGTTGCTGGATGCAGATGAAGGGGAATATGAGGCCTTTCTGGAGCAGTCTGCGCAAATGCGGAAGGTTTTCTCCAAACGTGGTCAAATTTTGCCGCTCATCGACCGCGATGGGGGGTATCTGAAAGTCCTGCCTAAGTCAGGTGGCAAAGTCGAACACGCAGATGTGAAAGAATTTATTAAATACGGCCCTTATGTTTCCGACAAGGCCTACAAAAAAGAAGTCAAACGAATGGAAGAAATTTTCGCCGCAGAATGATGCGCTGAAGGTTTTTGACCAATTAGGATAGGAAGCGATATGGGATTGATTGTCTATGGGGCGAGCTTGTCGCCGTTCGTGCGCAAGGTGCGTGTGTTTCTTAGCGAAAAAGGCATTGCCTACACGCTGGAGAATGTGAATATTTTTCCGGCACCAGAATGGTTCGCTGACATCTCTCCGTTGAAGCGTATTCCCGCCATCAAGGATGAGGCGACGGGTTTTACCTTATCGGACTCCTCTGCGATTTGCGGATACCTTGAAAAAACCAATCCTGAGCCAGCTCTCTACCCAACGGGCGCGCAAGACTATGGCCGGGCGCTTTGGTTTGAAGAATATGGGGACAGCGAAATGGCTGGCCATATTGGCATGGGGACATTCCGCCCGATGGTGGTGAGCCGTCTCATGGGCAAGGACGCCGATACGGAAACCGCTGAGAAGGCTGCCAGTGAGAAGCTCCCACCCTATTTTGCTTATTTGGAAGCGCAAATTGGCGATAAAGAGTTTCTCGTGGCCGACAAATTTTCCATTGCCGACATTGGTGTCGCAACGGGTTTTGTGAATTTCGGCCATGCGGGCTTCAAGCCTGACGCTGCGGCTTTCCCAAAATTAACCGCCTATCTCGCGCGCATTCATGCCCGCCCGAGTTTTGCGGACTGCATTGCAGAAGAAACAGGTTTTCTTGCTAAAGTTTTAAAATAGCAGATATCTGACAAGCCGCTTGGCTTTCGTCTCTTCCGGGGGTCAAATCGCTGCAAAGCAAATGACCCCCGGGGAGATTGAAATGTCTGACGCGCCAATAGCTGCAGGTGGTACCAATTGGCCCGCCATGTCGATTGCCGATGCTCATAAACTTTTGACAGAAACACCTGACTCGCCATTTGAGATGGCGGAAACGGATGTTCGTGGTGTGATGCTGCGGGTCTGGAAAAATGCGCCCCCCACATTACGTGACTTGTTTGAAGCCGGTCGTGCGCATGGTGACCTGGAATATATTGTCTTTCAGGATGAGCGCATCACCTATGAAGCGCACTACCGGGCCGTCGCAAAATTTGCGCGTGAACTTCAAGCGCGTGGCGTGACTAAGGGCGACCGTGTGGCGATTGTCATGCGCAACTATCCTGAGTGGGCGGTGGCTTTCTGGGCGACGGTCGTGATCGGTGCCATAACGGTTCCCCTCAACGCCTGGCTTACGGGTGAAGAGTTAGAATATGCGCTTGATGATTCTGGTTCCAAAGTGGCGATTGTTGATGGCGAACGTGCGGAGCGCATCAGAGATCGCATGGGGGCTTTGCCCACCCTCACGTCCGTCATTGTTGCGCGCCCTGGCGCGGCCCTGCCGGAGGGATGGGAAGACTGGGATGATATTATTGGCAAAACGAGCGGCTATCTGAACTTGCCTGATGCGATCATCCCTGAGCTTTCGCTTGACCCCGAAGATGAGGCGACGATTTTTTATACGTCCGGCACAACGGGGCGGCCGAAAGGGGCATTGGGGACGCATCGCAATATTATCACCAACCTCATCAGCCTTGGCGTCGCACCGACCCGTGCTTTCTTACGCAGAGGGGAGATGCCAGAAGTATCTAGCGTTGATGGGCCAAAGAGAGCGTTTCTCCTGTCTGTGCCTCTTTTCCATGCGACGGGCTGTCATTCGATCTTGGTCCCTAACTTGGTGGCAGGCGGCAAGATTGTGATGATGTACAAGTGGGATGCGGAAGAAGCTCTGCGCTTGATTGAAAAAGAACGCGTGGCGGCCTTTGGTGGTGTACCTGCGATGGTGTGGCAAGTGTTGGAGTCGCCCAATTTCGACAAATTTGATCTCTCCAGCGTGGAAGCTATTTCCTATGGTGGTGCGCCGAGCGCGCCTGAACTCGTCACGCGCATCAAGCAGGCCTTCCCGACAGTATCGCCCGGGAACGGTTATGGCTTGACGGAAACGTCGTCTGTGACCACCCAAAATACAGCTGAGGATTATCAAAACAGATCGTCGAGTGCTGGACCGGCCGTCCCTGTCTGTGATCTCAAGGTGGTGGATACGGACAATAATGAATTGCCATTGGGTAAGGTGGGCGAGCTGCTCATTCGTGGGCCTAATGTGGTGAAAGCCTATTGGAATAAGCCTGAAGCGACGGCAGAAGCCATTGATGCTGAGGGCTGGTTTCGTTCTGGTGATCTCGTGCGTATGGATGAAGAAGGTTTCGTCTATATTCTTGATCGTGCGAAAGATATGTTGATCCGGGGCGGTGAGAATATTTACTGCGTGGAGATTGAAGATGTTCTCTATGCGCACCCGGAGGTGATGGATGCGGCCATCATTGGCATTCCGCACAAAATTTTGGGCGAAGAAGTTGGCGCCGTGGTGCAGGTGGTTGCAGGATCAACGGTCAGCGAGGCAGAGCTTCAAGCGCACGTTCGGGAGCATTTGGCGGGCTTTAAAGTGCCGATCAAAATTGAATTTCGGTCCGAGCCGTTGCCCCGCAATGCAAATGGGAAAATAGTGAAAACACAGCTTCGCGAAGAGTTTCTGGCGGCAATGTCTTGATCGCCACCACCACACGGCTTGTTGTTCGGCGCTGAGAAGCGATAGGGTGGTCGTGCAAGGCGCCCCTTTTTCCAATTGAAAAAGGGAACGAGATATCTTCACCTAATGAATAATAGGTCGACGTTTGAGTATTGAGACGCAATTGGCGAATGAAGGGGTGAGCGGCGAGGGGCGCTCTTTGAAAATGCGCGAGCTGGAGCTGGAAACCGGCATCGGCCGTGAGACTATTCGTTTTTACTTGCGCGAAGGGCTGCTGCCAGAACCTGAACGCCCCAAACGCAATGTTGCCCGGTATGGCCAAGTGCATGTTGATCGACTGAAAGCGATAAAGCGACTTCAGCAAGAGCGTTTTCTTCCTTTAAATGTCATCAAGACGATTATGAAAGCCCAAGATGCGGAGCCCGATGGTGGCATTGGCGGCTTTATCGGCCTCGAAAATGCGCTTTATCCCTTGATGGGTGACCCTCAAAACCTTCAACCCCGAAGAATGGAAGAGGTCGCCGAAGGCGTTGGCTTCAGTGTCGCTGAGGTGCAAGAGCTGATTGATTTGGGTCTGGTTCAGCCAGACACCCATGACGGTGAGCTTTGGCTGAACAGTCGAAATGCGCGCATAGTTGCGTTATGGCGAGAAATTAAGGCTGCGGGTTTTACCGAAGATTTCGGATACGCAGCCGAGCAATGGCGCATCTATGCTGAATTTGTCGACTGGCTGGTGCGTGAAGAGATCAACACGTTCTATGAAAAGCTGGCGCAGCGCGTGGGTCAGGAAGAAGCGGCCACTATGGCGTCTGAAGGTGTGCGCGTCATGAACGAGATTTTGCCATTGATGCGTGCGGACAGGGTGGTGCGCGCCGTTGCTGAGATTAGCGAACGTGGCGAGCTGCCACGCGGACCTGAGGGTGACAAGAACGAGGCTTGAAACCCTGGCTTGTCTATTCGTCGAAGAGAAGCGTGTCTTCTGGTCGCCAACTGATCCAGGCGGTGTCGCCTTGCGCATATTCGGACCCGACTTCCCGAGCAGAATTTGTTATTTCAGCGAGAACGGGAGCATTTGATCCGATCTCAACATAGACATTTGAGTAGCCACCATAATAGGCGATGTCTGTCACTTTTCCTTGGGCAGAAATTCTATTGGGATCAGTTGGTTTCTCACGGCTGATCCCTACTTTCTCAGGCCGCACGGCGAGACAGATTTTTCCATTTAGATCGCTCTTCATTGTGACCTTGGACAAAGGGCTCGCAGTGATTTCCACATTTTCTTCACCAGCGGGACTGGCTGTTCCGTCGAACAGGTTGATCTGCCCGATAAAATCTCCAACAAAACGACTCGCCGGATGTTCATAAAGTTCTTCAGGGCTCGCCACCTGGCGCACGACACCTGACTCCATGACGGCAATGCGGTCAGCCATTGAAAGAGCTTCAGCTTGGTCGTGCGTTACGATGACGAAAGTGATGCCGACAGTTTTTTGCAGGCGCACAAGTTCCAGCTGCATGGCTTCACGCAATTTGGCGTCCAAAGCCGACAGAGGTTCGTCGAGCAACAGCACACTTGGACGTTTGATCAGGGCGCGCGCAAGCGCCACACGCTGGCGTTGGCCACCTGACAGTTCATCAGGCATACGACCACCTAACCCTCCAAGTTTTACAAGCTCAAGTGCTTCTTCAACCCGGGTCGTCATTTCCTTGCGGGGGACCTTGTCGATCTTCAACCCGTAGCCGACGTTTTGCGCGACGGTCATATGAGGAAACACCGCATAGGATTGGAACACCATATTGACAGGGCGTTCGTTGGCTTGCACGTCCGACATTTCCTGTCCGTCGATGGACAATGAACCGTTAGTCGGTGTTTCGAAGCCGGCCAACATGCGCAACAAGGTTGTCTTGCCGCAACCAGAAGGGCCAAGTAGTGCGAAAAACTCTCCGCGTTCTATTTCCAGCGAAACATTGTCTACGGCCTTTACGTCGCTGCCATAGATTTTTGTAACGTTGTTGATCTTGATGATCGGATCGTTTTGTGAGCTTTCGCTGGTCATACTAATCTGCTTGCAACATGTTGTTCCGGTTCTGTAGCCGTAGCGCCAGAGCGGTGATGATGACGGTAATCACGATAAGGATCGTGGAGGCGGCGTTGACTTCTGGTGTAACAGAAAAGCGCACCATGGAGTAGATCTTCACAGGGAAGGTGTTTGTGCCTGGTCCTGAGGTAAAGAAGGTAATGACAAAATCATCCAACGATAGAGTGAACGCAAGCAGTGCGCCTGCGATCAGGCCCGGCTTCATGTGGGGCACGATAATGTCTTTGAAAACTTGGAACTCATTTGCGCCCAAATCTTTTGCACATTCCGATAATTCCGTGTTGAAACTTTCCAGCCGCGCTCGAATGACAATAGCGGCGAAGGGAAAGCTGAAGGCAATATGCGCGATGGTGATGGCCGATAGGTTGAAGGGCCAGACAAGATTTCCGGTGTGAAAACCTGTGCGCAAGAAAAACACCATTAAGGCGACACCCATACAGATTTCGGGGATCACAACGGGAAGCGCCATTGCGCCTTCATAAGCTGCGCGAAAGGGGAACCGAAACCGCCACAGAACGTAGGCGGTTAGTGCGCCCAGGATCACACTGAAAATAGTGCTGACGAAGGCGATGGCAAGTGAGTTGGTGAAGGCTTCCATGAGTTCTGTATTCTCTAGGGCCTTCTCGTAATATTTGAACGTGAAACCCCGCCACACGACATTGCGTCGGCTGTCATTAAAGCTGAAAGCCATCAAGGTCAGGATCGGTGCATAAAGAAAAACCAGTGTCGCCCCCACGGTGATCTGCAACCACAGGCGGCGGTGGTATTCCAACGGCCCGATTTCAGACTTGGGGCCACGGCGTAATATTGTGTTCAAGATGTTCATGCGCGGTCCCCCATGCCTTCGCGGCGACCAAGCAGGGCGCGCACCGCCAACCCGAAGAAGGTTGCATACATCAACAAGAAACTGAGGGCTGCGCCAAATGGCCAATCATTGGCGGACTTGAATTGGCGTTCAATAACATTGGCAATCATCTGGCTATCGGTTCCCCCCAACAGATCCGGGGTGAGGAAGGAGCCAAGTGTGGGAATGAATGTGATCACAATGCCTGATGCGATGCCTGGAAGCGCCAAAGGAACAACAATCGACCAGAAGGTGCGAATGTGCCCGGCGCCAAGGTCAAGGCTTGCTTCGATGAATGAGCGGTCGAGCCGATCAAGGGCGGCATAGAGCGGCAATACCATGAAGGGCAGAGCGACATAAACCAGGCCCACCACCACGGCTGTATTGTTGTAGAGAAGGGAAAGCGGTTCAAAACTGTCACCTAGAAGGTGCAGGTCGCCAAGGCCAATAAGCACGAGAAGCCAGTCGGCCTTGTCCCATAGCCATTCGAGCGTGAAATTGACATGTCCGCGCGTGCGCAAAACAGCGATGAGCGCATAGGTGCGAATGAGAAGGTTTGTCCAAAAAGGAAGAATGACGGCGAGGAGAAGCCACATTCGTGCTTTGGGAGGTGCAAAGACGATTCCAATTGCGACGGGAAAGGCAATGATGAGGCAGATGAATGTGGTGAGAAAGGCCATCCAAAGGGACTTGGCAAAGATACCGAGGTAGAGCGGTTCGAGGGCGCGCGCATATTGCTGCAGAGTCCACGTGATATCAATATCATTGATGCCAGACTTAACACCGAAGCTAAACATCCAGATGAGCGATAGCGGCGCTAGGAAGAAAGCAACCAACCAGAAGGTTGGTGGTAAAAAGGCTGCCCAGAAAGCGCCGGCTGATTTACGCCAATGGTCCATTTAGCTCAAGAACCTGAATGCTGTGAAACGGATAAAGTGTATTGGGGAAAAAATAGGCGGGAAACATTGTGCTTCCCGCCTTGTCGTTTCGGCTATGCCGCGAAGATGCGCGTGCACATTTCGTCGATTTTTGAATTGTGCTCTTCAGAGATGTAAAGCGAGCTTTCTGACTGCGCCAGCACGTCTTCTGGTGGGAAGATGGCTGGGTTGTTCTGATAGCTCTCGTCCATTGATTCTGCTGCCGTCTTGTTTGGCGTTGCATATTCGATGAACTCAGAAATCAACGCGTTCACTTCAGGCTGATAGACGTAGTTGATGAAGGCGTGCGCATTTTCAGGGTGCGGCGCGCCGGTTGGAATGGCGAGCGTGTCTTCCCAAACAAGTCCACCTTCTTTTGGTACAACGTAGCCAATGTCATCGTCTTCGCTCATCAGCTGGGCGATGTCGCCATTCCATTCCATCACAATGTCAACTTCGCCTGATGCGAGAAGGTCTTGGCCATTGTCTTCGTGGAAGGCTTTGATGTTGCCTTTTTGCTTGGTGATAAGCGCTTCTGCTTCGGCGAGTTCGGCATCATCCTGAGAGTTGATGGAATGTCCAAGATAGCGCAGTGCTATTTGAATCATTGTTCCACAATCCGCCATGATTGAGATCTTGCCGGCATATTCGTCAGAATCGTATAGAACCCCCCAGCTGTCAGGCGTGGCTGCAACTTTGGATTTGCGATAGCCAATGCCGATGGTGCCCCACATGTATGGCAGCGAATATTTGCGGCCCGGGTCAAATGCAACGTCTTCGCTCAAAAAGCGCGGATACAGATGAGAGATGTTCGGGATTTTGGAATGATCCAAAGGCTCGAGCATGCCTGCAGCTGCCATGCGCGCAACATAGTCGTTTGACGGCACGATGACGTCATACCCTGGGTTGCCCTCGCGCAGTTTGGCGAACAATTCATCATTGTCGGCAAAAAGATCCATGGTTACTTCAATGCCTGTTGCGGCTTTGAAATCATCCAAAGTTGTTTCGCCGATATAGGTATCCCAATTGTAGAAATTGAGTTTCTTTTCTTCCGCTGACGCAAGTGTTGGCAAGCCTGTAACCGTTAGGCCAACAGCCGCGGTCCCTTGTACAAACTGGCGACGCGACAGAGCTTGAAGTAGCCCTGCCATCCCTCTAGTGCGCTTCATTGTTTGATCCTCCGAACGAGATAAAAATCTACCCCCAAGCATGTCTGCTGAAAGCTACCGCCGACTTGCTGCTTGGAAGTGTTCCCCTGTTTGCCACAGAGTGCAAGTTACGGGCATGAAAAAGTGTTTAGAATTATCGACGGTCTGGCGTTGGCTGATTCTTCTTGCTCAATATTGGACCACGAAAGGCATTTTCGTTTTGCTGGTGTGATTATGTGTATGGGGAGATGTGCCTGCTCGGATGAGGAAATCGGTTTCGGCTTGACAATATGATAATAGTTCTTATTATTATTCTAATCAAATGATTGGAGCACTTCTATGCGTGACCTTGCCAAGACTGCGAGTTTTGCTGTCCTTCACTTCAGTGTGGGATTTGGCGTGACCTATTTGCTGACGGGCTCAATTGCAATCGCGACCGGCGTCGCCTTGATTGAACCGGCGGTTAACACTGTTGTGTTTTTCTTTCACGAAAGGGCTTGGTCTCAGGTGTGGGTTCAGGTGTCGGACGACGCAGCTGTTGCCTAACGGGTGAGCCTATTTCCAGGCGAAAACGGGCTGTTCCAAGTGGGAAACGCGGGTCGAGCGGCCTTGCATCACAACTTCATTGAACTGATGGATTACAGCGGCGGTTGGCGCGTGTACCTGTGTGTTTTGAAAGTGCAGGCGAATAACCGGCTGATCACTTTCAGGAATAGTGAGGAACTCAACGGCATCCTCTTTCTGCAGATCACTGACAGGAATGTAATGGAGTGAGGCTACTTCGTCGGGGTTAAGGGTCGGGACCAAAGTCGTCGCCGCCCACATGATAACGGGGGTGATGAGATAGCCAGACCGTGTGGGGTAATCATCCAACAGGCCAAGAACGCGCACGGCTTTCTCAGTGATGCCAACTTCTTCGTGTAACTCACGCAATCCCGCTTCTTCTATTGTCTCCCCATCATCCAGGCGTCCGCCGGGAAGCGCCCATTGTCCCCCGTGGGAATTGAGTTTTGCTGCACGGCGGGTCAGCAGAAAATGGGCTTTTCCCTGATGGGGGGCGATCACGATGGCAACGGCGGCGCGTTTAAGATCTTCTGCGTTATCTGTCGTTCGCGTGAAGCTTTGGAGGTTGCGTATCGAGCGCAATTCAAGTTTATCGTTGTATTTCATGTAACTCCTGGCTTCCGTGCGGTTGTGTATTGTTTCATATCGTGTCTGGTATTTTAAACAGATGCGGGCTGGCCCACACTCTTGTTGATTGCCTCCGCGCGGTGACGCCTTACACTTCCCATCATGATCAATGCGTTGCGACGCAGGCCTCGAGCATCGTCAGCGTGTCACAATTGGGAGATAGAGAAAATGCGGATCGGTGTTCCCAAGGAAATTAAAGTACACGAATACCGGGTGGGTATGACACCTGCAAGTGTTCGGGAGCTTGTTCATCACGGTCATGACGTGGTTGTCGAAACCAATGCAGGGCTCGGTATAGATTTGTCTGATCAGGACTATGAGCTGGCAGGGGCGCGCATCGTTGACAATGCCGCAGCGGTCTTTGAGACGGCAGATATGATCGTGAAAGTCAAAGAACCCCAACTTAGCGAGTGTGCCATGCTTGGGAAGGGCCAAGTGCTTTTTACCTATTTACATTTGGCGCCAGACCCAGAGCAGGCGAAGGCTCTGATGAAATCAGGCTGTATTGCCATTGCGTATGAGACGGTGACTGACCGTCATGGCGGCTTGCCGCTTCTGGCGCCCATGAGCGAAGTCGCTGGACGTATGTCCATTCAGGCGGGCGCCCATTGCCTGGAAATGGAGCAAGGTGGGCGCGGCCAATTGCTTGGTGGTGTTCCAGGTGTTCCAGCCGCAAAAGTCGTTGTGATTGGCGGTGGCGTTGCAGGCACCAATGCGGCTCGCATGGCGATGGGGCTTGAGGCTCATGTAACTGTGATCGATCTAAGTCTTGATCGCCTCTATCAGCTTGATATGCAGTTTGGGCCTATGCTCAATACGATTTTTTCGACGGTGACTGCGATTGAAGAACATGTGTTGGGGGCTGATCTTGTGGTCGGCGCCGTGCTTGTGCCGGGTGCTGCTGCGCCGACGTTGGTCTCACGCGGCCTCGTTAGCAAAATGAAACGGGGTTCCGTGCTGGTTGATATTTCCATTGACCAGGGTGGTTGTTTTGAAACCTCAAAAGCCACGACGCATGCAGACCCAACTTATGTTGTAGATGATGTCGTGCATTATTGCGTTGCCAACATGCCTGGTGCTGTGGCGCGCACCTCTACCTTCGCCCTCAACAATGCGACGTTGCCTTTCATCGTTGCTTTGGCAGACAAGGGTTACCGTAAAGCGCTCGGGGATGATCCGCATTTGCTTGCAGGCCTCAACGTTCATCGTGGCCTGGTCACCTACAAGGCTGTTTCTGATGCGCTTGGTGAAGAGTTTCATGCGCCGGAACATATGATCGCTGTTTAATAAGAACGTTCGTTCTTAAAAATGTTACAGGGCGGTGCAGCAATGCGCCGCTCTTTGCTGTTGAAAGTGTTGCTCTTGTTCCCATCTCTCCTCGAACAGTTGAACTTAACCGGATGGGGAGGTGAAGATGGAAATGAACACACGGGCTGTCGGCCTTCTCATGTTGTTGCTGACGTTTTGTTTTTTTGCCCTGCCGTTGTTTGGTCGAGAACAACCTGCATTGGCTGCCTTTCAGATAGGTCACCCTGCCTTTGAAGCGCCGAAAGCTGATGGCGGTCTCTTGTTCACATCTCTTTTAGACGGTGTTGCTGTGTTGCGTCCGTCTCCTGCTGCGACGTTGGTGATTAGTGAAATAATCACACCCGTTCTCGCGGGGCGCATTCTTGCGATGTCAGATAGTTCTCTCGGGCTTGTTGAGCTTGATACCATCGGGGGTGATGTGCAGTCGGCGATTGCGATCGCCAACCGATTGAGAGATGCAAGGTCACACACTCATGTGAGTGCAGGGGCATGGTGTTTCAGTGCCTGTGCGATGATCTATCAGGGCGGCATTGTGCGCAGTGCCGATGAAGATGCACTCTTTCTATTGCACTACGCCGTACAGCAATCCAATGATCCAGCGCGCGCGCGTAGGGAGTATTTGGGGCACGGTGGCGCTCATTGAAGAGATGATTGACCTAGGCGTTGACCCAAGCATTTATGATCAAATGCCTGGTTACGGCGACTGGCTTTTGTCTGCCAGACAAGCGCGCGAGCTGGGGTTGGTTCAATATGTGGGATCAACAAACGCTGCACGTCGTGATTTTCAAATGCAAAGCGCACGGGCGTGGACATCCTGGGGGCACTCATAATGGCCTACCGGCATGTTTTTTTAGGCTTTGCCAGTTTTTCCCGCATTGGTATGTGCCTGCGCGGTCGCGATGCGCCAGTTGACCAAATCGTCAGCCCAGTCCGTGGTTATGCCCCTGGCGTCTTGCAGGGGAACTTCGGCGCCTGTTTTGGCATCAACAAGTTTCACGGTGATGGCGTTGCCCGTGTTGCCGTTGATGTATTGAAAGGGCGTGCGCCCTTGTGGCGTCATGCGCCACGCTTTTCCCCATTCGCCAATGGACAATATGACTTTTCGAAAGTCTTCACCGGCTTGCGTCGGCAGATATTCGAAACGGGTAGGGTTCTTTTGATAAACCTGTCTCGCGATCAAGCCTTCTTCTGTCAAACGGTTCAGGCGATCCGTCAGAATATTGGTGGCAATGCCGAGCGACTTTACAAGTTCGTCAAAGCGACGCAATCCGATCAAAAGATCGCGCATGATCAAAATACTCCAGCGATCCCCCAAAATGGCAAGCGTCGCGGCAATGGGACAGCTATCAGCCTCATTTTTGTTAGGGCGGCGCACCGTTTTTGCCTCGGCCCTTGGGGCGGGTTTGGCTCTTTTTGGGTTTTCCGTCGAATTTTTCATATGCTCAACATAACAACTTTCGAACTGCAAGTGGGCGACGTTTTGCCACGGGCTTTTATAAGTCAGCGGTTGTGTTTACAAGAAAGTAAGTGACAAGATTGTAACTTACTGAACGCAAGGAAAAGTAGGGAGTAAGAAATGGGAATTGGATTTTTAAGAGGAACAAAGGCTTTTATGGTGGGCGGCGCTCTTGCTGCAACCATGAGTGTCGCCGCATATGCGGCCGTGCCTGAAGCGGTCGCTAATCGCCTGGGCCAAGACCTCACGCCCCTGGGTGCTGAGAAGGCGGGGAACGCTGACGGCAGTATTCCTGCCTGGACGGGTGGTCTTGCCACACCGCCAGCTGGATTTCAGATTGGGGAGCATTACGCAGACCCTTATGGGGATGATGCGATCGGCTTCACGATTAATGGCGGCAATGTTGGCCAATATGAAGCAAACCTGACACCTGGTCAGATTGCGATGTTGCAGACATTTCCGAGCTATAAAATGAATGTCTATCCGACACGTCGGTCATGTGCGAACCCTGCGAGTTCTTATGCACAAGCCCGTGAAAACGCTGTCAACGGACGGTTGGAAGTAGATGGTAATGGGGTGGTTGATGCCGTTCGCACGACGCCATTTCCTATTCCTAACAATGCGCTCGAGATCGTGTGGAACCACACATTGACTTACCGTGCATTCAAAATTGCAGCACAGACAGTGAATGTGGCGCCGACCCGCGATGGTAGCTTCACGCCGATTGTCGTTCAAACAGACACGATCATCAATTATTCTAATCCAGCTGTGTCGCGCACTGAAGAACTCGACAATGTGTCGGTTTACATCATCTTCAACACGGTCGCGCCTGCACGTAGTGCCGGTAGTGTGTTGCTTGTGCATGAAACGTTGAACCAGGCGGCGGGCGCCCGTCGTGCCTGGCAGTATAGCCCGGGTACACGCCGTGTTCGTCGCGCGCCAAACATTGCTTATGACAATCCAGGCACAAACTCAGATGGTCTTTCAACCTCTGACAGCTTCGATATGTATAACGGTGCACCAGATCGTTATGACTGGACTGTATTGGGCAAGCGGGAAGTTTTTATTTCGGCCAACAACTACCGTCTGCAACAGGCTGAAGCCACATATGAAGATATCGTGAACCCTGGTCATGCGAATCAGGATCTGGTTCGCTATGAGCGTCGTCGTGTCTGGGAAATTGAAGGCAACCTCAAATCAGCCACACGCCACGTTTATTCTCGACGTCAAATGGTGATGGATGAAGATGGTTGGTCGATTGCCGCGACGTCGCTCTATGACGGACGTGGTGAGCTTTGGCGTGCTCAGGAAAGATGGTCAGCAGTCGCTTATGACCACCCCTTGTGCAACAGCGCTGGTGATGTCGTTTATGACCTGAATGCCGGTCGGTATTTGGCAGGCGGTCTGAATAGTCAGGAAGCACCCGTTAATTATGACGCAAGCGAACTGAATATCGATCGCTATACGCCAGGTTCCATTCGTCAATTAGGTGTTCGATAAGTAAGTACCCTCTCTCAAGGTCGAACATTTTACTTGGGGTCGCGCGCTGCTTGCAGCACGCGGCCTCTTTTTTTGGCGGATGCGTTAAGGATTTGGTGTTTTCCTCTGGTTAATGTGTACAAGCATTGGATTGGTCACGTTCTTTTTGGGCGTGGCGAACGACTTTTGGGAGATACGTCATGAAAACGCGCGCAATGATTGCGGGTTTTGTGTTTGGGTTTGGACTGAGCGGTGTTGCTTTGGCAGCGGAAAATCAGGCTCTGCGTGATTATGACCGAGAAAGCCTCAACTTTTTGTTTGAGCAAGCCCAGTCTGCGGGACCAATTTCCGGCATTTCAGAAGATGATATGTTGATCACAGGTTCTATCGGCACCCGGGACAAAAAAGAAAAATCAACAAATGATATTGTTCATGGCAACGAGCAAAGATTGCCTGTCGCGCGTCCGGGCGACTGAGAATTCGACTTATTTCTGATTAGAAGTTTTGAAGGTGGCGCATTATTGGGCCGCCTCAACTATGTCTGCGATGGCGGAAATGATTTCAGGTGCGTCGCCATAGGTCAGGCCCAGATAGACCACGACTAAATCTAACGATGGCACAATCAAGACAAATTGTGCGCCCACACCGCGTGCCATAAAGGCGTCTGTGGGGACACGGTCTGTCATGGATGCCTGTCCGGTTGTCTCATCTACGGCATTTAACCAGAAGTGTGCACCATATCGCCCGTGCGAATTTGCTGTTGGCGTTCTTGCGTGATCTGCCCATTGAGCAGGTAAAATCTGGACGCCATCCCACCTCCCCCCTCGAAGATAAAGCAGGCCAAATCGTGCCCAATCTCTCGCCGTCATATGGAGATAAGAGGAGCCGATAAATGTGTTTGCCGCATCAAACTCAGGAATGGCACTGTGAATACTAATGCGGTGGAGCAGGCTGTCATTGATAAAGCTGCGATAATCGCCAGCACTCTTGGCGCCGATGGTGTCCCGGATGATCCCGGAGAGTATGTTTGAGGTGCCGCTGGAGTACCTCCATAGGGTGCCTGGGTCTGCTTCTAACGCGTGTCCGGCGGCATATTCGGCGGTGTCCAGGCGACCCCGTCCAAAGAGCATCTGCAGGACGTTGGAAGACCGGATGTTTGAATAGTCCTCTGAAAACGCGAGGCCACTTTCCATACGCAACAGGTTTTCTACGGTGATGGCTTTGCGCGGGTCGCGTACTTTGCGGTTCCAACGGGGCACCCTTGCCGGTGCAGGAAGGTCAATCTGACCGTCCCGCACCAAAATGCCGATCAGGGCGTGGGTCACGCTTTTAGCCATGGACCAGCTTTGAAAGAGCGAGTTCTTATCAAACCCTTGCGCATAGCGCTCGCCAATGAGCGCGCCGCCTTTGATGACCAATAGGGCGCGTGTGTTGCGCGGCGCTCCATCTGCCGTTCCCAAGATGATCGTGTCGAGGAGAGAGTCGAGCGCAGGCGATGCGTCTTGTGTCGGCCAGGACGTTGTTGGCCATGGGACATTTTCCGGTTGCTCTGGCAATGGAACCAGATTTTCCCCCGCCAGAGAGGCTGTGGACATAGAGAGCATTATCAACAAAATGCGAAAGACAGAATGCATGTGGCTCGTTTTCTGGTGGCTAAGCGCTTAAACTTCGCCGATACGTTAGGCAGGCTTACGATGAATATCAAATTTATAGTCTCTGGTCTTGTGCTCGCTGTGGTTCTTGGGGTTGGCATGACTGAGGGAGAAAAACAGCTGGATTCGCTGATGGTTGTTGCGAACGCATCTGCGAAAATGGGGTGCACATGCGTCTTTGTTGCACGGCGCCCTATTGACCAGTGTGTGGCTGATTTTCCTGAGGGTTTTGATCTGGCTTCCCCTTATGTTGATGAGGAGATTGAGCAAGTGCGTAGTTCGATCTATGGAATTGAGCTTGGCGTCGCTCAGTTTAACGAAGGCCAGGGGTGTTCCCTTCAATGAACTGGCCAATGATCTGGCCGGGAGCTGACCAGGGCGGCTGGGTGAGCGATGAATTGAGTTAGAGAACGGATTTAATTTATGGAAGACGCGGTTGCTTTTGCTGAAACAAGTCTGATCTATCAGCGGCTTTTGCTGGCGCTTGGCATTGGCTTCATCGTTGGGTTGGAACGGGGATGGCACAATCGCGACAAAATGTCGGGAACCAGCGCGGCGGGTGTGCGCACGTTTACGCTTATGGGATTTCTCGGTGGCTTGGCGGGGCTTAGTGGCACTGTTGTTGACGATGCGCTGACACTCGTTATTTCTCTCGGATTTTTTGGATTTGTCGTTGCTGCCTATGTAATCGGTTTGCGCCCGATGAAAGAAGGCACGGTAGACAAAGGCATGACGACGGAGGTGGCATCCCTCATCACCTTTGTGCTTGGTTTGCTGGCGGTTCGTGGTGACATGACGTTGGTTGCCGTCAGTGCTGTCATCCTTGTGGCTCTGCTTAACTTCAAAGAGACGTTGCAAAATGCCCTGATGCAGGTGCAGGCCTTTGAGTTACAGGCTGCGATCAAGCTCTTGCTCATTTCAGTCGTGATCCTTCCTTTCTTGCCCAACGAAGGCTTTGGCCCCGCAGGCATTTGGAACCCCTTTGAAATCTGGTGGATGGTGGTTCTGATATCGGGCATTTCATTTGGTGGCTATTTTGCCATCCGTATTATCGGGACAAAGACAGGCCCTCTCGTAATGGGTTTGCTCGGCGGGCTTGCCTCTTCGACTGCGTTGAGTGTTTCAGCTTCTCGATTTGTTGCGCGTATGCCCCAGACGGGGCCAGCCTTTTCCGGAGCCATCACCGTTAGTGCCGCTGTGAGCTACACGCGCACATTCCTTCTCGCGACTCTTCTCACGCCAGCCGTTGGGCAGCTTCTGGCCGGACCGTTGCTGGCGGCGGGTGGTGTCGCTGTGCTGAGTGCCTTGTTTTTGCAATGGCGGCTGTCGCGAACTGAAACTGATCCAGATGCCCAAGACGTGATGACGGCAATGGGGTCGCCAGATGACTTTGCCACGGCGATCAAGTTCGGGCTGGCCTTGTTTGGTGTCATTACGCTTGCCCATTACGCCACGCAATGGCTCGGGCCTGAAGGTCTTTACAGCGTTGCAGCCTTGTCTGGCCTTGTTGATGTGGATGCGGTCACGCTCTCGGTTTCCAGATTAGTGGGGACAGGCGGTGGTATTTCAGCAGAACTGGCGGCAATGGCTATTTTGATCGCTGTGTTTGTCAACAGTGCGGTTAAGGTTGGAATCGGTGGATATTTTGCCGGATGGGTGTTTGCGCGCACGTTGGCCTTGGTGTTTTCCGTGGCGTTTGCGGCAGCAATTATCGCATTTGTCGCGCTCTAATTGCCTTTCGTGGGTCCACGCACTGGACTGTGGCGGATGGAGGTTGTATAACCCGCCTCTGAATTTGATGTAGGGGCTCTAGTTGAGCGCCTCAATTTGTTTAACCCTCTGAAACAAAAAGATTTTTTGATCAGGGAAAATTGCGAGCGAGACAGAAATGGCTGTTCCAAAAAGTAAAATCAGTGGCTCCAAGCGCGGCATGCGGCGTTCTGCAGATGCCCTGAAGCGGCCGACATATGTCGAAAACCCTGATTCAGGTGAGCTGCACCGTCCTCACCACATCGACCTGAAAAGCGGCATGTACCGGGGTCGTCAGGTTTTGACGCCAAAAGGCGATATTTGATTTCTCGCTTAACGGGCGAGGAAATGGTTAAAGGCGCCGGTTTTCCGGCGCTTTTTGCGTTTCTGGACCCTATGCGAGCGGACATTTATTCTGTGTATCACGCTGGCGCCGCATTTTAGCCGCAAAAAATGTTTGTTCTCGTGTCATGCTGAGGGTTCAACGTGCCTGTGCTAGCCTTTTTGGGCGGAGGCCAATTCAACTGTCCCAGGTCAAAAATTAAAGGGGAAATTATGCTTGGAAGTCTGCCTCTCATGGCAATCGTTGTTATTGCCTATAACATCATGGCGCTGGTCACAGGGCCGACCATGGATACCACGGTGCTTGATGTAGACCTTGTGTCCGGCGCAGTTTGGTCGATGAAAGTTTCTGACCTTCTGTTGGTATCGGCTCTCGGCCTTCTGTTCCTCGAGTTGATTGGATCAACACGAACGGACTCTTCGTCGGTTATCAACCACGGTCTTTCGCTGGTGGTTTTCATTGGCGCACTAATCGAGTTTATTGTGCTGCCAGCTTTTGGTACATCGACCTTTTTCCTGATCACCATGTTCACACTGCTGGATGTGGTTGCAGGCTTTTCGGTGACGATTGCCACCGCACGGCGAGATTTCTCTGTCGGAGAATAGGCGCTATCCACATTAATTAAGAACGGCGGGACTTTGGTTCCGCCTTTTTTATGCGTTAGTCACGCAGGCTTTCGAGTTCCGCTTCACGCAAAGCATCGCGCAATATTTTCATAAGTCGATGTTCTTTGAGCGCTCGGCCATCAACTGAATGTAATGATTGCAACCCCACCAGAGCATTAGTGAGAAACCCACTGTGAACACTCGCCAGTGTTGAGGGCGTGATGCTCTCTTCAAAACAATCGATGTTGTTTTTTCCTGCCAGGTCAATGATGGCGAGGCGCGTGATGCCGTCGAGACAGCCATCTTTTACCGGCGGTGTGATGAGTGTGTTGCTGTCCCACAGAAATAGATTGGCGGCACTGGCACACACCAATTTTCCACTTGTGTTGCGTAACAACGCGTCCTCTGCGCCTGCCGCCAATGCTTCTTGTTTTGCAAAAATTTGATCGAGATAGGGCAAGGCCTTCAAGTTGGCACTGGGCGAGTGCTCGTTACGACGCACACTTGAGGTGATGACGGACGTTGATTGGGATGGCTCGGACGATGCAAAACAAGCGATCAGCATTGTGGGGCTTGGGTCTTTAGGTGGGGCCAATCCACGGGGACCCGTTCCGCGTGTGAGTGTTATGCGCACAGCCGCGCGCGGTTCTTGGTTTAGTTGATTGGCACCCAGGAGAGCGATTATTACCGCGTGTATCGCCGTGGCATCAATGGGGGATGTAAATCCCAGCGTTCTCGCGCCGCGCGTCAGTCGGTCCAAATGCGCCTCTAGAAATACAGGCTGACCGTTTCTCACGAGCAGTGTTTCAAAGATCCCATCGCCTAGAAGAAAGCCACGGTCGGTAGGGGCGATACGGGCATCGGCCTCTTCTATTAATTTTCCATCAAGCCAGACGATCATGCGCTCACCTCCCGACTTGTCGGTTGCGCATTATGTTCAATGCCAGCCAGACCCAGAAAGTTGGATAAAATCTGGTGGCCGTGTGTTGTCAAAATACTTTCAGGGTGAAATTGGACGCCAAAGATCGGCAGACTTTCATGCGCGAGCGCCATGAGATGCTGATCATCTGTTGCCGTGGCGATCCTTTGCAAGGGGCCAGTGGCGGGAAGTTTAGAGATCAGTGAGTGATACCTTGCGGCAGGAAAAGGATTTGGAAGATTGCGAAAAAGAGGGTGGTTCTTGTGGGCGATGAGAGAGGTTTTCCCATGGCGCGGCGCGGTGGCGCGTTCCGTTTCACCGCCAAAGGCCTCCGCGATGCATTGATGGCCAAGACATACGCCTAGAAGCGGCACCTTCTCTTTGCTTGCCTGGCGAATGAGCTCGATGCTTATGCCCGCTTGGGCGGGAGTGCAGGGGCCGGGCGACAACAGAATGGCCTCTGGTTTTCGCGCGAGTAGCTCCTGGGCACTTGCTGCATCATTGCGCACAACCTGGCGCGCGCAGCCCAGCTCCCCTAAGTAGCGCGCAAGGTTGTGAACGAAACTGTCATAATTGTCGATGAGAAGGATCATGCCTGATCCTCGTTTGTTGATTGATGCAGCGTTGGACGTTGTGCGCGAATGGCGTCGCTCAGTGCTGCGGCTTTGGTGAGCGTCTCTTCGTATTCATCTGTCGGGTTGCTATCGGCGACAATGCCTCCGCCCGCCTGAAAAGTGGCGTGTCCTTCCATCACCGTGATGGTGCGAATGGAAATGTTGGTGTCCATCATCCCGTCAAAACTTAAAAACCCGAGAGATCCGCAATATGGGCCGCGGGCATTTTCTTCCAATTCAGAGATGATCTGCATGGCGCGGATTTTTGGGGCGCCGGTAATGGAGCCGCCGGGGAAGCTAGCGCGCAACAGATCTACATTGTTCATGTTGCTTTTCAGTGTGGCCGTGACCGTGGATACCAGATGGTGGACAGTGGAAAAACTTTCCAGCTCGCAGAGATGGGGCACGCGCACAGAGCCATCCTCGCAGACGCGCGATAGATCATTTCGTAACAGGTCAACGATCATCGTGTTTTCAGCCCGGTCCTTATCGCTGGCGAGAAGTTCTGCTGCGAGGGCTTTGTCGTCCGCCGCTGTGGTGCTGCGGGGCCGTGTCCCTTTAATGGGTTTTGTCTGAACGGTTTTTCCGTCGGACTGTAAAAACCGTTCTGGCGATGAAGATAGGATCGCGCCATCTTCAAAGTTGAAAAAGCCTGCAAAAGGAGCAGGGCTTAATTCGCGCAATCGACGGTAAAGCGTGAAGGCATCATCCCCATTTTGAAGATCGGCTTCAAAGCGTTGTGAAAGGTTTGCCTGAAAAATATCTCCTGCATGTATGTAGCCAACAGTGCGTGCAATGAGCGCTTCGTAAGCCTCTCTTGTGGTGGTGGCGCGCACCACGTTTTTGGGAGTTGTGTGGTCTGGCCAATGAAGCGGTGGCAATGCGGGGTTCAGTGCCAATCTTGCCCGCCATTTTGCAGCGCGTGCTTCAGCCCTTACGGCGCGGGCAGCGGCGAATGTTTTTGGCAGCCCGGTTGAAACAATGAAGGTGCGCCGGTTGATGCAATCAAAGGCGATCACGCAATCATAGGCGCCGAGGGCCATATCCGGTGGTGTGGAAGCGCCCATGCGCTCGCGGGGGCTCCATGGCTTTCGAGCAGGGTGTTTTTCCAGTTCCTGTCCCAGCTCGTAGCCAAAGAAGCCAGCTAACCCTCCCGCGAAGGGCGGCAAGGATCCGTCTTCGGGCCAATCTGCTGGCAGAGCCCATTCATGCAATTGGCGAGCGAGAAAATCAAAGCCTGTTCCGTCCACAGAGATATTATTCAGATAGGCGGTACCTTGTTTCTTGACCAAGGTGGCAAACGGATCGGCGGCTATATAGCTCCATTGACCTTGTTTATCTGGATCATGCGCTGGACCTGCCGTCGCTGAGTCAAGGAAAAGCGCAAACGGTTCTGTTGCCAAGGGGGCAAACAGCGCCAGAGGATCGCAGAAGGGGACTTCTTCGATCAGGTGGCCAGCGTCATAGACGCGATGGAAGAGGGTGCGATCCATAGTTCAGATGTTGTAAGCGCGCAGCGGGTTTACAAGCAAGGTCAAAGCGGGTCGTCGCCGTGGCAGAGGCAATCGGTCGGCTCCATGCGCGCATCAGGCCCCCGAGCTTTGCCACCGACACCACCTGTGGATTGGCGTAGGCGGTTTTCTTCAACAAACGCGATAAGAAGCGGGGCGACCTGGCCAACCTGGGAGAAAGTTATGTCGTGTCCGATTTCGGGAAAGCTATGCAGGTTTGCTTGAGGGAGCAGGTCTTGCATGGGCTCAGCTTGTGCAAAAGAGACGCGGTCATCTGCTTCTCCCCAAATGAGTTGGACAGGCAGGTCGGTTTCGCCGATTGCCTGAAAGGCTGGTTCAGCTCCGGTGAGTGGGTAATGGCGTAAGGTTGACAGCAATGCGTCGAAATACCCCGCGAAACGGGTCTGCACATTAAAGCTTGTCAGAAACGCTTGCGGATCAGGGCTTTTTTCCGCCGCTGTGCGGGTGGCGCTTCCTACCATGCGGGGGCCCAGTATGCCCATGACAATTTCGCCTACAACCGGAAGCGAGAGCGCATTTCGCATCAGGGACGTCTCTCCCGTTCCTGCAGGAGCAATGAGCGACAGGGAGCGGATTTTTGTGGGATGGCGTTGGGTGAAGATAGCGGCCGTGGCGCCCCCCATGGAATAGCCCACCAGATGCACAGGGCGTGTGATGGTCAAGTGATCCAGGAGTTCGATGAGAAGCTGGTCTGTGCGGTCTGCAGAATAGGTGCCGTCTGGACGGTCGGAAAAACCACGTCCATAATTGTCGAACGATATGACACGGTATCCGGCCTCTGAAAGAGGCGCGAAATAGTCGTTCCAGACAAAGGACGGTGTGCTGAAGCCGTGAATGAGCACAACAGTTGGTGCCTGTTCAAGGCCTTCCATGCGGTAGTGAATTGTTCCTTCGCCGAGCTCGACAAATGAAAAAGCAGTGCCTTCGGCCTGGGCCTGAGACCGATCCTCCGCAGTGAGGCGTGGTAAGTCAGGTGTGGAGAACCAAAAGCTCGTTCCGACAAGGGCGGCAAATAACGTAAGAATGAGAATTGTATTTTTCATTGAGCCTGTCCCCTGAATGGCCGGCTGGCGGCGGCGCGAGCGTGTCAGTCTAATATGATCTCATGGGGTTTCACAGAAGCTCTGCTCAATCGCTGAAAATTGGCGCCCTACTTGCATTTTTGTCTATTTGGCGGCTAAGTACTGTGGAATAGAGTTTTGGTTTTGCCCGGCGCAGTGGGATTCGTTGGCACGGGTGCGTGCCGAAGTTGTTTGGAGAGTGTTTATGGATGAGCGTGACCTTGAAGCTGCCAGGCGTAACTTGTCGGCGGCGCATGGTGTGGACGCTGTGAAACGTTTGACCTCATTGGAGCAGCTTGCCTCACTGGATAGTATGGAGGGTATTGCTCAGGCTGAGCCTACGCCCATGCCACTGTTTTTGCGGTATGTGCCTCAAGGTGCCTTGCTGCATGCGGTTTATCCTGGCCTGCTGGTGGCGCTGACGATTGGCCTTGCCTCCACATGGTTGTCGGTGCGCTACGGTGCGCCCGTGATGTTGTTCGCGCTGTTGTTGGGCATGGCGTTTCACTTTCTGCATGAAGAAGGTCGTTGTGTGGCTGGTATTGAATTCGCTGCGCGCAACGTGTTGCGTGTGGGGGTTGCGCTTTTGGGTGTGCGGATCACCATTGACCAGATCGCTGGCCTCGGCATAGGCCCGGTTCTGACGGTGATCGCTGGTGTCATCACAACGATATTGCTGGGGTGGGCGCTTGCGCGGGCGCTTGGTCTTAGGTTGTCGCTGGGCGTTTTGTCAGGCGGGTCTGTGGCGATCTGCGGGGCTTCTGCGGCGCTGGCTATTTCATCTGTATTGCCGCGCAACTCAGCGCTTGAGCGCGATACGATTTTGACGGTGGTTGCGGTGACATCCCTATCAACAGTTGCGATGGTGATTTATCCGCTGATCGTCGGGACGCTGGGTTTTGACAATGTTGAGGCTGGGATTTTCTTAGGCGGCACCATTCATGATGTGGCTCAGGTTGTGGGCGCTGGTTATATGGTTTCAGAAGAAACCGGCGACATTTCGACCTACATCAAGCTATTGCGTGTCGCGATGCTTTTGCCTGTGGTCCTGGTCATAGCTTTGGCCGTGTCGCGCATGGGGGCTGGCGAAAACACAAGTAAGCTGCCATTGCCGATATTCTTGTTTGGGTTTGCTGCCCTCGTGGGTGTGAACAGCACCGGTTTTTTGCCACCCATGGTAACCGAATATGTCGCGAGCCTTTCAAGTTGGTGTTTGGTAACCGCGATCTCTGCGCTTGGCATGAAGACATCGTTTAAAGAGCTGGCGGTCGTTGGCTGGCGCCCTGTTGCGCTTATTGTTGCTGAAACCGGGTGGATTGCTCTTTTGGTTCTGGGGTCTCTCTTTTTTGTGCTTTGAGATGTCAGAAAAGTCGGTGCTGTTCTGGCCTGAATGGAAGTAGTCTTACCACCAACAAAGAACCAAAAAGGTTTTAGGGTATGGCGCTTTTTTTTGATCAGGCTTGGTTTGATCAGTACTTGTATGACACGCAGCACTCGCTTGACGATGTGGCAGGTCTGCTCAATCTGACACGTGAGCAGGTGAGCGAAATCTGGAAAGACCAACGAGAGTTGCTGCCTCACGAAGTCACTGTTTTGGCAGAAATGTTCAACGTGACACCCGCGGAGGTCGCTGATCATGCGGGTGTGTCGACACCCGTTCCTGTCGAGGCCGGTGGTCCTGACCTAGAAGCGGTTCTTGCCCAATTGCATGAGATGAACGGTCGGCTTGGTCGCATGGAACGCGCCATGGTCGATCTCAAAATGCTGGTGCTTGAACTACGCGCCACAAGTGAGGAATAAGAATGCGGGACATGCATTTCCCTGGTCGCTCGACCGTTCACAGTTTGAACGGCATGTGCGCAACCTCCCAGCCACTCGCTGCCGAGGCGGCGGTTCAGATTTTGCGGCAAGGCGGCAACGCGGTGGACGCGGCCATTTGTGCCAGCGCTGTTTTGTGCGTCATCGAGCCCTACAACACGGGCATTGGGGGCGACTGCTTTGCGTTGCTGTCGAAAGGTGGAAGCGGGGATGTGATTGGCCTGAATGGCTCTGGTCGTGCCCCGGCGGCGGCTGATGCGGCGCGTCTTCGCGAAGAAGGGCACTCCGATATTGGCCTCACCAGTCCGCATTCAGTGACGATTCCCGGTGCTGTGGATGCCTGGGCGCGGTTGCTCGGCGACCACGGTACGATGGGCTTAGCAGAAGTGTTGGCCCCGGCCATTGCTTTTGGGGAAGAAGGCTTTGCGGTCTCTCCGCGCGTTTCTCTTGAGTGGCGCTTTTTGGCAGACCATTTGAAAAAGGACGCTGATGCGCCTGGCCATTTTCTCATCAACGGCAAAGGGCCACACGTTGGGCAGGTGGTGCAACTGCCAGCTCTTGCCAAAACGCTTAGGCTGATTGCTGAAAAGGGCCGTGCTGGTTTTTATGAAGGTGCTGTTGCCCAGGACCTGGTGTCCAAGCTCAACAGCATGGGAGGTGCGCATACGTTCGATGATTTTGCGTCTTGTAAGGCAGAATATGTCACGCCAACGCACGCCGTCTACCGCGACAAGCATGTTCTGGAAATTCCTCCCAACGGGCAGGGAATGACTGCACAAATTGCGCTCAATGTTTTGCAACATTTTGATCTGGGTGCGCTGGACCCCCATGGCGCCGAGCGGTTCCATTTGGAAATGGAAGCCTGTCGTCTGGCGTATGATTTGCGTGATCGTTATATTGGCGACCCCAAGTTTTCCGATGTTCCAGTTGAGCAGCTCCTGAGTGTCAAAACAGCGGCAGAACTCGCAGACCGGATTGATCCTAACCGTGCGCTGGACGATGTCGTGGCCAATCGGGACCCGCTTAACCGGGATACGATTTACCTTACAGTTGTGGATAAGGACCGGAATGCAGTTTCCTTTATAAACTCGCTCTATCAAGGTTTTGGCTCTGGCATCACTGGGCCCAAAAGCGCTGTTGTGCTGCAAAACCGAGGTGCCGGTTTTGTCTTGACTGAGGGCCACCCCAATTGTTTGGAGGGCGGTAAGCGTCCGCTCCACACAATTATTCCAGGCATGCTTGTCGAGAACGGCAAAGCGAGCATGCCATTTGGTGTGATGGGCGGTGCTTATCAGCCGGTGGGGCATGTTCACCTGCTGACAAATTGGATTGATTTTGGGATGGATGTGCAAGAGGCCCTGGATAGTCCACGGGCGTTTCCTGGTGCTGCGGGCATTGAAGTTGAAAAAGGCATTAGCCCCACAGTACGCGAAGGACTACAGGCGAGAGGTCACCATGTGCGTGAAGCGTTCCTCCCCTTTGGGGGTGGCCAGGCTATTCATCTTGATTGGGCAAACGGCGCGCTGGTTGGGGGATCTGATCCACGTAAAGATGGCGCGGCAATCGGATTTTGAGGCGTCAGAACTTCCTGTTGAGACAAGACCCGCGGTCCTCTGATAGTGGAATGTCATTGGCCTCGTCATAAGCGGAAGCCGCTGTCACGCGTGCGCGAACACGGGCGTCAGCGTCGCGCGGCCAGGGCCAATGTTGATCAACATATTGTGCGAGGAAAGCGGAAGACGGGCCAGGGCGTGCCGGTATCCGCCTGCGGGAGCGCGCCTGATGACCGGGATTGATTATTTTGATGTCATGTGACGCAGGCACTGTTTCCTCTGCTTGTTCTGCTTTGGTGCGAACAGGCAGTTTGGGAAAAACGGGATGCGATATGCGTACAATGCGGCTCATGGTGTTGTCGGAGCAAGAAGCCGGCCAGTTTCTGTGTCCCGATATGAAACGGAATTGCCGATATTAACCAAAGATTTTAGGGAAATTTTTGGAATGTTCCTTGGCCCTTTTTTAAGATGCGCGCTGCACACTGCGCCCATGGAACAACTCATCAGGAGTTATTTCGTGAGTAATTTTTTGTAGGGGTTTTGTGTGGTGTCGCGAGATAGGCGTACATGGCGTGGAGATGAGACGATAGGAAGTTTGTCGTCTACTGAGTCCTCTGATGCGACCAATGTTTTGCATGGTACCGGCAATAAGGCTGCCGATCTTAACCAACTTGGCCTTGAAGCGATCGCTCAAACAGGTGATGCCTATTATGAGTGGGTGCTCTCCAATGATAAATTGGTCTGGGGTGAAAATATTCAGGCCATTCTGGGGCTTGAAACCACAACTGACCTTTCTACCGGACGTGCATATGCCTCACGCCTTGTGTCTCGAAAAGGGACAAGTCGTTATGAGGCGATTGTGTCTCAGGGGTTGCGCGACAATGGCAGCGGTGTCGATTATCAAATCGAATATGCGCTCAGCAATGATCGTGGTGAGGAACATTGGGTAGAAGATCGTGGACGCTGGTTTGGCGATGCGGAGGGCTGCCCCAGGCGCGCCGTTGGGCTTGTTCGTGTTGTCACGAGCCGCCGCCGTCGCGATGATGAGCTTACTTATCTCGCCACCAATGATGAATTGACAGGGCATCTCAATCGTCTTCGCTTGAAAGAAGTGCTGAACGAGAGCTTGACGAATCTGCGTCGTTCCGACCGTTCCGGTGCCTATCTTGTTGTGGCCATCGATAATTTGGCGCTGGTAAACGAAGCTTATGGATTTGACGTAGCTGACCAGGTGATTGTCGAGGTCGGCAAACGGCTCCTCGGTGAACTTAGAAACACAGATGTCATCGGCAGATGTTCGGGTAACAAGTTTGGCATTATTCTGAGCAATTGTACCGATGAACAAATGCGTGCCTCAGCAGAACGTTTGTTGAGCGCTGTCCGCGACATGGTGATTGAAATTGATGCCGGACCAGTGGCAACCACTGTTTCAATCGGCTGTGTTTCGCTGCCCTCAACAGTAGACAGTGCGCAGGCCGCGATGATGCGCGCCGAAGAAGCGCTTGCAGAAGCAAAGCATTCACGCCGTGCTTCTTATGTGGCTTTTAGACATTCCGCTGAAAAAGATAGGCTTCGTCGCAGTAATATCAAACTTGCTGATGAACTTATTGTCGCGCTCAACGATAGACGGCTCACACTTGCTTTTCAGCCTCTCGTTGCCTCGCAGACGCTTGAACCTGTGCTTCATGAGGCTCTGATCCGATTGAAGCAACGCGATGGCGCGGTAGTCTCTGCCTGGCGCTTCATCCCGATTGCCGAAAAACTCGGTCTCATTCGTCTTATCGATCACCGTGTTCTGGAACTCGCATTTGAAGAGTTGCTTCATGGACAGAAACCTCAAATTGCGATCAATGTTTCTGGTTATACAATTACTGACAAAGTCTGGCTGGATATGTTTGTCGCTCTTTGTCAGGCGCATCCTTCAGCCGCAGAGCGGTTGGTCGTGGAAATAACAGAGACCGTGGCAATTGAAGAAATCAGTGAAAGCCAGGAATTCGTGGCGACTGTCCGCGATCAAGGGGCAAAAGTTGCGATTGATGACTTTGGCGCTGGATACACGTCGTTTCGCAACCTCAAGTGCCTTTCTGTCGACATGGTCAAAATTGACGGGACTTTTGTTGAAGGGTTGATGGGGAAACCCGACAATCAAATGTTCTTGCGGACATTTGTCGACCTTGCGCGCAATTTTGGATTGCCAACAGTCGCTGAATGCGTGAGTTGTGAGGCTGAGGTGGCTTATCTGCGTGACATTGGCGTGGAGTATTTGCAGGGCTTTCATCTGGGCGAACCCGTTATGCTGCCGCCCTGGCGCGCAGACGAAGCTGAATTGAGTGCAGCAGAAGAAATAGAAAAAGCGCAACGCGCGTTGATAAGATAAGCGTTGTTACTTCAGGTTTTGTTTTTGCCTGAGAGAGCTGCGAGTTCTTTTTGAATTTCACGTAGCTGTTCTTTCACCGATTCCAGATCGTCCCCTTTGCCATCTTTTTCAAAAGAACTTTCGTCTGTGCCGGACTTCGAGCCGCTTTTTGGATCTGACCTTTGGACAAAGGGTGAGAACATACGCATCGCCTCTTCAAACATAGAAATGTTGCGCTTTATTTGTTCTTCAAACTGTTCGAAACGCTCTTTGCCGCCAAAAGCTGACGTCATTTTGTCCAGCAAGCGGGTGCGTTCTTGCGTAAAACTGTTCATGCTCATTTCGAGGTAGGAGGGAACAAAACCCTGCATGCTATCGCCGTAAAATGAGATCAATTGGCGTAGAAAAGGAACGGGCAAAAGGTTTTGTCCTTTTTGTTCCTGCTCAAAAATAATTTGTGTCAAGACAGAACGTGTCAGATCGTCAGATGTCTTGGCGTCGAAGACGAGAAAATCCTGGCCCTCGCGGACCATCTTTGCGAGGTCTTCAAGGGTGACATAGCTGCTGGTCGCCGTGTTGTAGAGACGACGGTTCGCATATTTTTTGATTGTGATCGGCTCATTTTCAGCCAGTTTTTTCTTCGCCAAATCGCGCCTCGCCTATTGTTCGGGGGCTCCCCCAATTTCACACCATTGTGACGCGCAATTGTTGCATTGCGCAAGTCAATTGCTGCGTCGCGGTATGCCAAAGGCTGATGTCAGGCCGGTGTCAGGCCAATGTGCTGTGGTGGCTGACACCCAAAACGGGTTTACAGAAATCGGCAATTGCGCCAGTGTGCACTGCAACAATGACCAGTTGGTTGATGGAAAAGAAGGGTGGAGGCCAATTATGACACGTTCAGTATTGGATGTAGTGATTGTCGGGGCAGCGCGGACGCCCGTGGGGTCCTTCAATGGTGCTTTGTCATCGGTGAGCGCCCATAAGCTGGGCGAGACCGTGATCGCCGCCGCTTTGCAGCGTGCAGATGTTGCCCCTGATCAGGTTTCAGAAGCGATCATGGGGCAGATCCTGCAGGCAGGTGAGGGGCAAAATCCGGCACGTCAAGCCGCGCTGGGCGCTGGCCTTCCGGTGGAAGTGCCCGCATGGAGCGTGAACCAATTGTGCGGATCTGGCTTGCGAGCGGTGGCGCTCGGTTTTCAGGCAATTTTGAATGGCGACTCTGATGTGGTTGTCGCCGGTGGTCAGGAGAGCATGAGCCTGGCTCCTCATGCAGCGCACATGCGTTCCGGCACCAAGATGGGCGCTCTGGAATTTGTCGACACGATGTTGGTGGATGGATTGTGGGATGCCTTCCACGGCTATCATATGGGACAGACAGCGGAAAATGTTGCTGACAAGTGGCAGATTACACGTGAGGCACAAGATGCATTTGCAGTGGCTTCGCAAAATAAGGCTGAAGCCGCTCAGACATCGGGTCGCTTCAAAGGTGAAATTGTGCCAGTGACAATCAAGACACGCAAAGGCGAGACGATTGTCGCGGACGATGAATTTATTCGCCATGGTGTGACCATTGATGCCCTGTCGGGCCTCAGAGCTGCCTTTGCCAAAGAAGGATCTGTGACAGCAGGCAATGCCAGTGGCATTAATGATGGCGCGGCGGCCGTTGTGCTGATGCGTGCTGAACAAGCGGCAAAGGGCAATCATCCCGTGATGGCGCGGATCGTTTCTTGGGCGCAAGCGGGTGTTGAACCTGCCCTTATGGGGTCTGGCCCTATACCGGCAACACGCAAAGCCTTGGCAAAAGCAGGCTGGACACCGGATGATTTGGATTTGGTTGAAGCTAATGAAGCCTTCGCCGCACAAGCGCTGGCTGTCAATCAAGACCTTGGTTGGGATGCAAACAAGGTCAATGTAAATGGTGGGGCGATTGCCATTGGCCATCCGATTGGTGCTTCAGGCGCCCGGGTGCTGGTGACGCTGCTCCATGAAATGCAGAAACGTGACGCCAAAAAAGGCCTGGCAACCTTGTGCATTGGTGGTGGCATGGGCATCGCCATGTGTGTTGAACGCGACTGAGCAGTGCCGCGGGCGCTCTCTAAATCGATTTGCAGAAGGTTTGAATATTCATGACACGAACAGCAATTGTAACCGGCGGCACACGCGGCATTGGTGCGGCGATCTCTGTGGGTCTGCGCGATGCGGGGTACACTGTAGCTGCCAATTACGCTGGCAATGATGAAGCGGCTGCCGCGTTTAAAGCAGAAACGGGCATTGCTGTTTTCAAATGGAATGTAGGTGATTTTGATGCGTGTGCTGCCGGTGTTACGGCTGTAGAAGAGGCGCTCGGACCTGTTGATACCCTAGTCAATAATGCAGGTATTACGCGCGATGGCATGTTGCACAAAATGGACGCCGCGCAATGGCGCGAGGTTATGAGTGTCGATCTGGACTCTGTCTTTTATATGTCCCGGCAGGTCATTGAAGGGATGCGCGAGCGCAAATTTGGACGGATCATCAACATTAGTTCCATCAATGGTCAGAAAGGCCAAATGGGCCAGACAAATTACTCAGCAGCAAAAGCCGGGGTGATTGGTTTTACCAAAGCGTTGGCGCAAGAAACCGCGCGCAAGGGCATCACCGTCAATTGTGTCGCGCCGGGTTATATCAATACTGAAATGCTGGCTGCTGTTCCGCAAGAAGTGCTGAAAGGTATCGTGGCGACCATTCCTGTTGGCCGTTTTGGGGAAGCAGATGAGATGGCACATTGTGTTTTGTTTTTGGCCGATGAGAAGTCCGGTTTTATCACCGGGGCAACCCTCACAGCCAATGGGGCGCAATATATCGCTGGATAGGGACAACGCGCCTAGCCTGCATCATCGCCGCGCCCGGGCGCTGGGAAAACCCAGGTCGCCGGTGGGCCCACATCGAGATGAACAAATGGTCGGCTGGTGGGATAATACCCTGCGCCGCCTTTACCAAGGCTTCTCGCGGCACGGTACAGCGCGCCGGGATCGTTAAAATCCTGGGTCAGGTCCATCGCCATGCCTTGCATATGAAAACTGTTTTCCGCGACTCCTTCGTTGCGCGCGGCCAGCCGTGCATTGGTTCGCGGTGATCGATACCCTGACATCGTGTAGAGTGGTGCCCGTGAGGGCGTTAGCTGATCCACCTCCCATAAGAGATCCAGAAGGTCGGTGCTCATTTGAATGGTCTCATGGCTGCGCAGATCGCGCATGAACCAGCTGATGGCGTTGAAGGTTTCACTTAGATGCTGCCCATCTGCCCAATAGGTAATGGTGAGGCGCTCTCCTGAGTTAAGGCTTTGCATGCGCAGCGTGCGCTTGTAAGGCGCCGAGGCCTGCACAATAGCGGGGGTGACCAGCGCACTTGCGGTCAAGGTTCCTACTTTCAAAAGTTGGCGCCTGTTTAACTGGCTTTTTTGGATTGGCTCGCTCATGAGGATCAGTGTAGCGATGGAGCGGGTTTTAGCTCAAGGGTTGGCGTGTCGCTTGACGGCAGCTGTGGCTGAATTGTCGCTGTTGTCAGGCCATTGTCGGATAAGGCCACTTGGGCTGTGGCGGCTGCTTCTGGCACCATGTGGGCAACGCGGTATCCTTCAACCCGCAATTGTTCCAAAACATCTGGCAGCGCACGGGCTGTGCGTGTGTGGGTGTCGTGGAAGATGACGATGCCACCTCGTTTGGAGCGAATGTTGCGCAGTGCTCGATAGACGACAGCGCTTGAGGATATGCGGCGCCAATCATCTGTTCCCACATCACATGAGAAGGTGGAAATATTCTGTGAGGCTAACCAGCCGCGCAAGGGTGCGCTGTGGTTGAGGCCAGGGAAGCGAAAAAAGGGGGCGACTTTTACATGCCGTGTTGCTTCATCTCCATCAAGCGCCCGTTGGATTTCTGAGATGCCGCGTGTGATCTGACGAACAGCGCGGTTCCAGCTCAAGCGCCGCAGATTGTTGGGGTGAGAATAGGAATGGGTGGCGATGGTGTGTCCCCGCAAGGCTGCTTCGCGAACCAAATGGGGATAGCGTTCAGCGCGGGCGCCCGTGAAAAAGAAAGTGGCCTTGACGCAATAACGGTCCAGCGTGTCCAGAATGGTCAATGTAGATTTATCGTCGGGACCATCATCAAAAGTGAGCACAAGCTCTTTGTCTTCAAGGTCCACGGTCTGGGCATACTGCATGGTTCCGTAGCTTTGCACGTCGGCAGGCACAATGATTGTGTTTCCCTGGAGAGATCGATCAGCGCAGGCCGCCTCTGTTGTCGCGGCACCGCCTGGTGTGATTAGCGTCCAGCACACGAACACAAGCGTTGTCGCAAATAGTGCTGCCTTGCCAAATACCTTCATGTGGTTCCCCCTCTCCACGCGTCCTTAGTCACTTATATCTGGCCCGTATCTGGCGCACCTAATCCGGGTTCCCAGTCCGGTGCTTTGAGCTCGAAATGCTCGAATTCAAAACCTGGCGCTACCGTACAGCCGACTAGTGTCCATGCTCCCATGGGTTCGGCTGCTTGCCAAGCATTTGCTGGAATTATGTGCTGAGGTCGTTCGTCATGAACGATATCTGGCCCCAAGACCATATGGGTGGGTTTTTCCTTGTCGGTGGTTGCAAGGGAAAGGCGCAAGGGGTCGCCTGCGTACCAATGCCATATTTCTGCGGCGTCCACCCGGTGCCAGCGAGAGCGCTCTCCCGCTTTCAAAAGATAGTAAATGGCTGTCGCGTGGGCGCGGCGACCTGCCTCTGAAGCCCCCTCATTGTCGCGAAAGGTTTCGCGAAAATGGCCCCCTTCGGGATGTGGTTTTAAGTCTAGCAATTCGACTATTTGTTCGGGGCTCATGTCTGGATCGTCAAGGGTACGCATGCGCTGCTCCAGAGTTACGCTTCTGACTAGAAATTGTCTTTGCGACGCCGAACTTCTGTAAAGACTTCAGCCGCTGTCGCGCCGCTCAGCCCCACAATTTTTTGGATTTCCGCGCTGTCGGGACGAACAAAAGGATTTGTGCGTCGCTCCAAACCAATGCTGGTTGGTATGGTTGGTTCTCCCCGGGCGCGCAGGCTGTCGATTTCTTTGATGCGGGCGACAAGGTCGGCGTTGCCGGGTTCCATGGTTGCCGCAAACTTTGCATTTGCTTGTGTGTATTCATGCGCGCAATAAACCCTCGTGCTGTCAGGCAGTGCCATTAGTTTGTCCAAAGAGTTCCACATTTGCTCCGGCGTTCCTTCAAAGACACGCCCGCAACCCAGCGCAAACAGGGCGTCGCCCACGAAGGCGACATCTGCCTCTTCAAAATAATAGGCAATGTGGCCGAGCGTGTGACCGGGAACGCCCAGAACACGCACTTCGTGAGTGCCGAACAAAAAAGTATCGCCGTCACCGACTTCCTTTTCGATGCCGGGAATTTTGTCTGCTTCATCGCGCGGACCAATGATGGTGCAGCCTGTTGCTTCTTGAAGCTGCAGGTTGCCGCCGGCGTGATCTGCGTGGTGGTGCGTGTTTAGAATATGAGTGAGTTCCCATCCGTGGGACCGGAGTGCAGCCTCAATGGGTCCAACTTCGGGGGTGTCGATTGTGGCGGTCATATCGGCTTCAGGATCGTGGATCAGATATCCGTAATTATCGCTGAGGCAGGGGATCTGATGGATTATTAGCTTAGACATAGGCTCTCCAAAGAGCTTTGAGGATGGAAGCGCTCAGACTAGCGCTGATTGACCAAAAACTGAACCGTTGAGGTCATATTTGGTGCAAACTTCACAAGTGTTCGTCGTTCTATTCATAAAACCGGGTAAGTTCCTTTCTTATGTACCCAGATGTCGTTGATCTTAGGCGTTTTTATACGCAACCCCTTGGACGTGTGGCCCGACGGTTGATCGGGCATCAGATACGTGGTGTCTGGCCAAATGTTTCTGGAATGACGCTGGCGGGCTTTGGATATGCCACTCCCTATCTGCAGCCCTTCCTTGGTGAAGCGACAAGAGTGGTTGCTTTAATGCCAGCGCAGCAAGGCGTTGTGCGGTGGCCAAATGACGAGGCAGGGCTGACAAGCCTTGCCGACGAAACACATTTTCCCCTGCCTGACGAAAGTGTGGACCGCCTTATTCTCGTACATTCAGTGGAAAACAGTGACGCCCTTCAAGGGTTGCTGCGCCAGGTCTGGCGGGTGCTGGCCCCTGGGGGACGGGTGATTATTGTTGTGCCGAACCGCGCAGGGTTTTGGGCACGGCGAGACAAAACACCGTTTGGGCATGGTCGTCCCTACACGCGCACGCAGCTCACGGCGATGCTTAAAGGCGCCATGCTCTCACCAACACTGTGGCGCACCAGTCTTTATGTGCCGCCCATCGAAATCAGGCCTTTCATTCGCTCTGCTGTTGCTTGGGAACGATTGGGACACCTTGCCGGTCAACGTTTTGCGGGTGT
>Ga0222662_1000125_pt1 | contig 70531 bp, 52 predicted proteins | sample AntAcemetagen600_FD_179821 | JGI IMG/M metagenome (GOLD analysis project Ga0222662, IMG submission 179821) | Saline water microbial communities from Ace Lake, Antarctica - #600 | ecosystem: Environmental > Aquatic > Non-marine Saline and Alkaline > Saline | place: Antarctica: Ace Lake... | reverse complement strand
CAATGGAGACATTTGAAATTTTCGGCGACGAGCTGACCATACGAGGGAAGGCCGCTGATCGAATTGTTCCTGACAGCATAATATTTCCATTGAGTAAGGCGACCGCACAGTCGAGGGTCTTCAAATCTCGCAAAGGCGGTTTCCTTCTATCACCCGAAGGCACATGGTTTCAGAGCAAGCAATTCAGCATTGACTACACATTTGATCCGGCAGAATGGCAAGGTCCTCGCCCAGAGTATGAACCGGAATTGCTGCCCCGCACCCTAGATCTTTTGCGGAAGAAGAAATCCATCCGGGTGGTCGCATATGGAGACAGTATCACTGTCGGCGCCAACGCGACTGGGTTGTCCGGAATGCCCCCTTACCAGTGGACCTGGAACCAGTTAATCGTGAATGTCCTTTCGGATCGATTTGATACTGAAATCGAGCTGGTGAATGCTGCATATGGTGGCACAACTGCGGAATGGGGGGCGGAAAATGCATCTCACCTGGTGGCTCCGCTTCGTCCTGACCTGGTTATACTTGCCTTCGGAATGAACGGTGCGATTAAGCCTCAGGACTTTGGGAAAATGACAGAGAGCATGATGGAAGATATACGAAGTGTGAATCCATCTGCGGAATTCATTTTGGTGTTCGGGATGCAGGCAAATTCAAATTGGAGGTCGTTGGAGCCGCAGAGAAGTTACGGTCCGGTGTTAGAAGCTTTAGAAGAACCGGGAGTCCTCTTTGCCGATGTTTGGTCGATGCACGGAGCCCTTCTCGACCGAAAGCGGTATTTTGATTTGACCGCCAATCATGTGAATCATCCGAGTGATTTTTTAATTCGCGTTTATGCTCAGGTTGTTCTCTCCCGGATTTTGAGTTTTGAGTAAGCCAAATACCATGAGGGACTCACTTTTAGTAGTAGCCCATTGAGCAATCGGGAGTGTTTGGATAAGTTTATGCTTTTCGGGGAATGATCGAATCGCCGGGCAATCTGCCAATTCGTGGAGCACTTTCATCGCCAGCGGAACCATCAGAGAATCGATAAAGTGATCCCTCTCCCAAATGCTCCCCAAGATAGCGGACCCATCGTAAAAAGTGAACGGAATGGTGGTTGCTGAGCTTTTAATTTCGAGAAAATGGAAAGGAGAAATCGCTAGTCGCGTAGCGAAATGCAACGAAAAGTTGGAAACGTCTCCGCCAGACATCCAAAGGACCAAGAGGTGTAATAAGCAGGTGCACAATATGAAACGCTCCGGGCCTTCTTTGTTGCCACAGCATTGCTATCCATTGCGTTCAGGTTCGTCTCTATTTTGAATTCGGTGCGCGGTTGGCCAGTCGGGCCGTTTTAACCATCCTCAGTTAAAGAGGATCGTCTTGTTGCCGTGCACGAGGACGCGATCATCCAAGTGGAAACGGAGGCCTCGCGAGAGGACCGTGTTTTCGACGTCCTTGCCAAGACGCATTATGTCCTTGATCGAGTCACTGTGCTGGATTCGGACTACATCCTGGTCAATGATGGGACCCGCGTCGAGATCCTCCGTCACATAGTGGCATGTTGCTCCGATGAGCTTGACCCCGCGCTGGTCGGCTTGGTGATAGGGCTTTGCACCGATAAAGGAGGGGAGGAAACTATGGTGGATGTTGATCACTCGGTGGTGGAATTTTTCGCAGAGCCACGGAGGGAATATCTGCATATAGCGGGCCAGAACGATGGTATCTGGGGTTGCGGCTTCAATCAGCTCAGCGGTTGCCTCGAAGGCCGCTTGTTTGGCGGCGGGTTCCTTCGGGACCGGGACGTGATGAAAGGGAATTCCATACCACTCGACCAATTCGCGCAGCGTTTCGTGGTTGGAGATAACGCAAGGAATGTTGATTTTCAGGTCGCCGACCTTCCATCGGTGTAGGAGGTAGGCCAGGCAGTGGTCAAACTTACTGACCAATAGGACGACGCGCTGACGGTGGGCGGCCTCGGCGATCCGCCAGTTCATCCGCAAATCGTCGGCGAGGTGTTGAAACTCTTTATGAAACGACTCGACAGTATTTTTTGCCACCGGCAAATCGAAAACGTGGCGCATGAAGAAAGTCTGGCTGCGATGGTCCTCGTATTGATTAGCCTCGGTGATATTGGCGCCGCATCCGGCAATGAAATTTGCCACCTTGGCAAGGATACCCACCTGGTCGGGGCAGCTGGCCACGAGGCGAATCCTGATGGTCTCAGTCTTCATTGAGACGGTTGTAGGAAACAGTGGCGCGGATTTCGGTCTGGTTGTGCCTTTCCACGACAGGTTTTCTTGATCCACCGTCTTCCTCACCCCATATCACGGTTGCCTCGGTGCCATCGGGGACTTCCTCATCGAGCATGGCCAGTGAGAACCAGCTGCGAACATTGGCTGTGTAAACGGTGTAGGTCGAGAGACCGATCATCTTGTCGCCGAGGTGCACTTTATCGAATGGCAAAATCGAGTAATAAGCGTTCGGCACTTCCATGTATTTGAAGCGGTCGCCATGACCGAGTTGACTGGCGATGACCTTGAGCACATCCTCATCGTTCCAGCGCAGCCAGACTTTCCGGCGGTGGGGTTGATCAACCATTTTTTCGAGGGCGTTTCTTCCGATGAAATCATGATCGAAATTAATATGCTTTCCGTAGCCGAGATCCCAAGGAGTCTGGTAGTAATCCTCGATGTTGTCCGAGTAAAAGCTACCACCCAGGGAAGCGTTGGCCTCGAATCCGTCCCCCGGCAGCCATTCGCGATAAGGCTTCATGAATTCACTCGAATAGAGAGCAGGCATGGGCGAGGGGATCCATCCACTTTCGGGCGAAACTGTCGAATAGGCCCTGCTTCCGCCCATGAGAAGACCAAAATCCGGACCGGCTTTCTGCAGTGCTTCGAGGACTGCATCCCGGTCTTCAACCGGCCCGTGCAATTCGAGCCCGCCCATGCGGGACATGTTGTGGTTGAGGGCACGAACGTTTTTCCCGGCGATTTTCAGGTCGCCAAGGTTGAAGAATTTTATCTCCGGGAACTGGCCTTCGTGTACACTCTTGATGAGATCGAGGGCATTCGGCCCCTGGATCTGAAAACGGTAGATCAAACGGGTGCCGTCGTTGCTGACTGTACGTTCGTCGCGTGTTACTTTGACATCGTAGTCACCTTTTTCCGCTTGGTAGTGAACCCAGTTGGGCACGGAGGGACGGCCAACCACGCTCACTTTCTCGTCTGCGTGACCAAATAGGATGGCGTCGCCTATCACGTGGCCGTCGTTATTGCAGGCGATGATCTGTTTGGCCTTGTTGGCTTTGAAGTTTTTGAGAGTGTTGACCATGACGTCGGAGAGCAGTTGCTTCACGCCGGGACCTTCGAAATATACATCGGTCATGTGGAAGGACTGGTCGAAGAGGACTACGCTTTTCTGCCAAGCCTCCTGTTCGTCGCGCCAGTTCGTATATTGCGCAGGGAAGGGGAATTCGTAGCCGCCGGTCGGTGAGTGGCGAAGCATATCGACGGGGTTGCCGTGCGCTTGGAGTTTTTCTTCAAGGTTGGAGTAGATGTGATTGTTCATGGTTTGTATAATCGTGGGGGTGTTTCGTTGATGAGATAGAATTAATAGGAAGATTCGTTGTCAGGCAGCGTCTCTGGCGGATTCGATATTTTGCCGCAACCATTGCGCACTCTTTTCCAGTCCTCCAAAGGGATAGAGATGGAAGCTCCGACTTCCATCGACCTTCTGCACGAATTTAGATGGATTGTTATTTGTGAGAAGGCGACCCAGGCTAAATCCTTGTTTTTTGAATACCTCGGCCACCGCAGTGACGCCGCAGATTTTGGCGTATTTGAGCAGAGTCTTTAGCGTGGCGGGTCCTGGCGCACCGATCCGCACGGTGATATGGGGATCATCGGCTTTGATTTTACTCAGGTAGGCACTGACTTTTTCGGGGGAGAAACTCCACTGGGTAACGATTTCAGCCTTCGTGCCCTGATCGCGCAGAAAGGTTAGTTTATCTCGAAGACTCTGGTCCACTGCGGAATCGACCGGATTGCCTTCCGGATGCCCGGCGAGAGTGACGGTGGAAACACCCGCCTTTTGGAAGGCTTTGGATTGAAGAACGTCCATTGTATTGGTGTAGGAACCTTCGGGGCTACTAAGACCTCCGGCGATGATCAAAACCTTGTCCACGGCATGATCACGCAGGCCGTCGCAAAAATTACCCAGTTGTCGCGCATCTGCGAAACTGCGGGCGGCCAAATGGGGAACCGAGCGAAACCCTGCTGCTTTTACTTTCGTAATCGATTCAAGAACTTTTCGCTCGTCGGTTCCAGGGATCATCGTGATGAAAATTTCCTCCACTAGCCCGGTCAGTTGATCGATTTGATCGGCGTGAGTGGGGACGATTTCTAGAGTCCAGTCCAGGTCAGAGGATGTTGTTTTCCGAGGCATGATTTCCTAATGTTTGATTGGGGTTAGATGTTTCGATTCGTTACTCAAGGGAAAAATGAACCGGGGGATTGAGGAGCGGGTTTTCAGTAGTTTCGCGGGGTGGATTATACGCAATCTAATATAGCATATGCCGAGACTTTATCTTGGATATTCTGGTCAAATCGAATTGTATTATCCGGCAATCATGAAAATTAAAGACGGTGACTTGAGGCGACGCGTGCCCGCTGGAGTAAATGTGGCGGAGGGTGCCGTGCGTATTTTGGAAAGTCACCATTCGGTTGACTTCGAAATGGAATTTGGCGTCTGGCCGTTTCACAAAATTTGCTGGGTTGCGGTTGGGCGAGGCACTCTTGAGTCGGAATCGGACCGGACTCCGATTGGTCGGGACGATTTTCTTCTCTTGCCGGCCGATTGGTTGCACCGTTTCAGCGACGATTCACGAGATCCGTTGACGCTCGTCATCCTTTGCCTATCGAAAACTTTTGTAGGTGACATACACTCCAACGAGGTCGCCCGCCTCTGGGAGCGCGCGCTGGATTATTATCCCGCCGGTATACCGATTTGTGCGCGCACGGCCTTTCATCGAACCACTCTTCTTGAGCTTTTCCGTTCCGCGCTGCGCGAGCAGGAGGATCGAGGCGTGGGCTGGGAGACCGCGATGGGAACGACAGCAAATCAATTGCTGATCGTCCTTGGACGCAACTACTGCGAAAAGAGCTCGCAGCACAAGCCCTCAAGCCATCGGACTATTGAAGGAGCAGTCGGGTTCATCCGCGATCATCCCTACGAGCACCTGCAAATCAGCAAGATGGCTGAGCGCTGTGGTCTCTCACCCCGAAGGTTTACGGATTTATTCAAGGAGAAAACCGGACAAACCTTTTCTAACTTTCTAAACAACGAGCGGATTCGCTACGCTTGCCGACGAATCACAGAAACAGGACATATTCTCTACGCATGCCACGAATCCGGGTTCAATGATCCAGCTTATTTTTACCGGGTTTTCAAGAAGCGAATGGGAGTAACGCCGGGGGAGTTCGCCCGTAAAAATCGCCAGTCTTCTTAGTCCAATGTAAATCGCTGTACCCCTGGCAACTGCGACAGGGTTTTTCGAATTTCTTTTGGGCAATCAAACTAAAGTGAACGCTTCCTCGCTAGAGTCGCCTGTTTTTGCTTCGGCACGACAGGCTAACCGCAAGCAGCAGTCGGTGATCGAATATCTGTTGGAAGAGAACAAGGTTTTGACAGTTTAGGAAAGTCTTCAGGGGGGGGTGGATAGCGCGGGAATGGACGTAATTGATACACTACGTTCAGGGCTACGCCCCATCGCTGCGCGATGTCCGTCTCCGCCTGGCTTCGTCAGACGAAAGTAGGGTGCCCGCAACAGAATGCCTTTGCTGAGAGTTTCGTTTTCGCGATCAAGCGGGAGTGCGTGGATAAAATGATCTTCTTCGGCGAACGACCGCTTCGCCGGGCGATCAACCAGTTCGTGAAGCACTTTCATCGGGAGGGTAACCATCTGGGAATCGAAAACGTGATCCCTTTCCCCAATGCTCTCTGCGATTGCGGACCCATCGTAAAAAGTGAACGGATTGGTGTTTGCTGAGCTTTTAATTTCGAGAAAATGGAAAGGAGAAGTCGCTAGTCGCGTAGCGAAATGCAACGAAAAGTTGATCGTTCCACGAAGTCCAGTCACAGGCGTCACATGATCGTCTTCGAAGTGCCGCGATGCGACCAATAGAATGTGCCCGATGGAGCTGATGCCAGTTAAATAAAGGTCCTGGGGCTGTTAATTATCCCGCTAAGTGGGATTTCCCATTTCCATCAGTTCGTCTTTTCTATAGTAATTGGTCAGCCATTTGAATTAGGCGCAGTGTGATCAGCATTTGCTTGGTGCTTGGTCGAACCAAATCTTTTTTGCCCTCCCGACTCTTCTTATGCCCCAACCACGAGACGAAGGTGTGGTAGTTCACCCCTCGCGACGACAAAACTCCTTCTGCGTCAGACCGCATTCGTCATACTCCGCCAACAAACGCTCGCGCTCGGCCTTCGACAAGACCTTTCGGCCCTGAGAATTTCGTTTGGGTTCAAACTCCGGTGTCGCTTCTATCACCTCCATGCCCGCCATTATGCCAAATCTCCGATACACTGGGAATGAGGTCGTTCACCGGACGCTTACGCTACAATGGGGCGCTACTCGAATGCCTCGTCGTCCCACAGTTGAGTTGGGATTGGCTCTGACGGTGTCGGGGGCGTCGGTCTGGGGGATGTGTGTGGCCAGTCGCGGCCCATTGGATCGAGGCAACGGGGTTACCATTCAAAGCGTTACCGATGCGGACGCCATCTTGTTGAATATTTCGTTCTGAAAATTATAGAGAAAGACTTTGGTTTCTTGTTCCTCCTCACCGCTCGGTGGCGTGATGATGACAAAATTCATGGAGGTGTCGTTACTGTGTCCCGGTTTGTGGTCAATCCATGTTCCCGAGTTCACGTATACGGTTTTTTCTCCCTTAAGATTCTCGGATGGAATCAGTCTCGCTTCATGAGTGTGTCCGAAAACGACGAGTTTCTTGTTGGAGTCGGGATTCTTAAAATACTGAACTTTCGCCATCTCATCGGTTTGTTCCGCTAGAGCCGCGTTTTTTATCGCCTCGTTCACAGGAATAGCGACCGCCACCCCATTGAGTGCACACCTTTCAGGCCAATGATCCTGAGCGTCGGAATAGAGGTTTACGGCAATCGGGCCGTTAGTGTTCTTCTGGTAAGGAAGAATATCCAAGACCGAATATGGCTTCATAAATCCATTCACGTTGGTGACGATCATCTTCTCGCTAAAGGGTGTTTCGATGGGAAACCATTGGTTGAGAACAACCTCCCAGAGCTTGTAGTAGGCGTAGAGGTTTTTCTGGCTTTCATCGCTCAGAAGGCTCGCATTGGCGGTGATTTCGGGGACTACATTCTCGGACTTCTGGCATTCCTGCAATACGTGCTCGGCGGCAATACGGGTAAAGAAGTAGCCAGGCGGCAGGATAGTGCCCGGTGCCTTCTCTTGATTGGAGAGTGGGTCGGGGGCACAGAAATAGTTATAGCGATGGCCGTGCTCGATGGCGATGGAAGGATAACCGGTTGGTGAATATGTGCCTAGCCCCTGTGCCTGATCGCGAACTTGTTTCATTCCCGGTAGAATCAGCTCAATGTTCTCTGCGGTGACCGTCAAATCGTGATTACCGGGAACGTAGGTGATCTGGATTTCCCCCTCCGCAATAATACGGTTTAGTCTGTCGATCACACCTGGATTATTGGCAGCAACACGCTGCACGAAATCGCGCTGATCCTTTCCCTGGTAAGTATTCACCTCGGCTGGAACAAACCACTCATCCAGCAAATCGCCCGCAATGACGAGCTCTCTGATGTTCTCCGATTCTTGAATCTTCGTCAGGAAATTTTCTAATGATTTCAAATTCTTATTGATCTCGGCATAAGTCATATCCGCACCCAAGTGCAGGTCGCTGATGATGACGATAGCGTCCCTGGAGGACCGGCCATTGTCGAACACATCGCGCTCCACGGGATTCCCATTGTTCCCGTCCGATGAGCTGTGTAAGCCGTCAGACTGATTAAAATACATCGCTCCGAAACAATTCATCGCTCCGACCGAAGTTAACAAGCCAACCAAAGAAAAAAGAGAAGTTAAATTTTTCATAATAGGTTCCAAATTAATCATTTAAACGATGGAGATTATTCTAACAATCGTTTCAAAAGGGGGTAAATGAGGGAAACAAAAGTCCTGCATGGCCCAGGTAGACCCTGCGGTGAATCAAAATTTTTACATTCTCATCGGACTCGATGAGAAATCAAATGTCGATCCTTCAGTGAGGCATTAAACATTTTATAAGGTATTGTATCTTGGGTAAGTAGAAAATCTATGTGAGGGTCTATTTACGAGCTTCGGCCTTAACGGTGATGATCTGCTCATAGTATCCGATACTCCAATAGGAGTCATCGTCGATTGAAATATCTGTAAGATACTCAGTTTCAGTTATCTTCGATTTTGCATCTTGAATGGCCTCATTGGTTGAAGGAGAATTACCATAAGGAAAAAGGTATAACACCCAAGTCTGGCTGGACTCGCCCGTTACCTTTCCAAGAGATTCACGTTTAGGGTTTTCACTTCCAGTATAGGACGAAGCAGTGAAACTGCCATGATTTGAAGTTGAGCATCCAATCAATAATATTGGAAGAATCATTAATAGGATGTGTTTTTTCATATGTTCTGTGGCCATCTTTTGAGATAAGTATTTTTAAGTTCAATACAATTGAAATATTTCCATTTAATAATTTAACAGCAAAACAAATCAAACCATTCGCAGATCTAATAACTACGGAATCCTTGGTAGTCTTAACAGATATTTAGAAGTCCAGCTCCTCAATTCATGTTCTCTCTGCAAGAGCTGCATCTTCAGCTTCCATCTGCTCCATGATTGCATCAAAGGAGGACATCTTTGTTTTAATGTAATAACTCATACTTTTTCTCTTTTTTTGGTTCAAGAGGGTTAAGCAGAGTACTTTTGCCTCTGTACCAAGGGTAAAAGTTGTGATTTGTTCGCTATATCGTTCTTGTGGAGTTGTTTGTGGACGAAATTCTGGTTGAGTTATTTAATTAGAATCAACGGCTGGTGGTGTCTCGCCGATTCGTTTGGGATCGCTCCTGAACTATTTTCATCGTGAAGAAGAGGAGGAGCAGCTGACCGCGTAGCGAAATTCAACGAAAAGGTGATCGACCACGAAGTGCCACCAAAGGTGCCAAATGGTGCAAGATTTCAGGATGGCTTTGAGGCTTCGATCAGTTCGCTTTTCAATGTTGATTAGCCAGTCAGGATGGGGATACGGGCTGGTCCAAGGTGCGCAGTGAAATCTCGACTATGAGGGTAAGCGTAGAACATCAGTAAGCCGGAAGCATAGCCTTGCCTGTGGTGAGCTTGTCGAACTGTCGAAGGGGCACCCTTTAGACTTTAACTCTTTACCGCCCCGCGCTAGCGGGGCGGTATTTTTTCTTCATCCTGGGGGGCCGAGAGGCCCCTCACTTAAACCAGGGAAGCTGGTCGAAAATATTTTGAGACTGGGTAGTCCTGAGTTTATTAAAACGACCGTTTTGGTGAACTTATTAGATTGGCCACGATTCAGCAGTTAGCTTGAGAGAGAAGAGTTTATTTTACTTGTTCACAAAATTAAGTTTTCGAAGGGCTTCCCTTTTTGAGTTTATTGAATTTATGGAGATTGGAGATGCCCGCGTTTCCACGGTAGGCCAAAAACTGGATCTACAGATCGATGCGCTGAAGCCCTTTAATTAAGGGCTCTGGGGCTGTTAACCATCCCGCGTCCGCTGGACTACCATTTTTCACCTGCGGTGGCACTTCGTGGTACGATCAGATCGACTTTCTAGAAGTGGTTGGCCAGCCACGGCTCTATCTATCCTCTTCTTTGGCGATGATTAGAATCTTCCGATGGGAGGAGGAGAGGGATATTAGTGTTGAGATTCGCAAACCGTGTTCTTTTAGCAATTCCTCGTATTCCTCTTTGGATCGAATTCTGCCGCCGACTAGCAGGTTTAGATTTAGGTCTGTTAGTGAATTTCTGCCGCGCCCAGCTTTTGTGTCGTCTCGCAGGAGTTCACAAAAATAGGCCCGCGCATTTCGGGGGCTCTTTTGTAGTGCTTGGGCCAAATGGCTTAGGATTTGATGAAGGGGTTCGGGTTGGTGATTGTGGAGTACGTTTTTGAAGAGATAGGCGGAGTATCCAACCGAGATCTCTTTCAGGAAATTGCCGGAGAGATGGTGGATGTGGTTTGCGGAAGGATCTGACTCCGACGTTTGTTGGAGCACTTCACTCAGATCGAAGAGGGTGAGCTCGCAGTTGGGGTGGTGCCGTCCAATCGCCTGTAGCAATGAACCGGTGCCGCCACCGATATCGATGATTTTCGGGTGTTCACTGAAGTTGATCGCTTGCGCAATCTCCTCATTCTCGTCTTCGCCTTTCAGGCTGTTGCGACTGAGGTCGCTCATCGCTTCCTGAAAGATGGCCAGTTGTTCCGGTCGCTCGGCCAGATAGGGGAGACTTCCGTTCTCCCATGTCGGCGATAGGCCTTTGCCGCTTCCGGTGCGCACGAAGGCGGGGAGCTGTCCCCACGGTTCGTAACGGTAGTCGGCCCCGTTCAGGATTGCGGCTGCCCGTAGGTTTCCATCTGTTGTGGAGCTTAGCAGGCGGCCGGTATCGGTCAGAGAGAGTTTTTCCGTATCAACATCCCGTACGTGCAGGCCCATGTCTTCGGCAGCCCGCAGGAGCAGAGTCAGCGCGATGGGATCGGTATCGGTTTTGGCGGAAAGCTCTTCTGCGGTAAGAGGATTCTCGGCGAGGAGGGTCGCGAGATCCAGCTCTGCATAGGTTCGTACGACCATGGTGAACCAATTCCCATAAATGTAGCGGTAGAGTCTTTGCGTGGGCTTGTCAGGCATGGGATGAGGGGGGGTGCACGGCTTGGTTCCAGATGCGAGCCAGGTCGGCTATGTTGGGTTCGTTTAAGAGCGTCAGGTGAGTGCCGGTTATCGAGTGGATCTGCGGTTCGGCGGGAGTGAGTTTTTCCCAGCCCAGTGCCTCCGACTGTCCGCTCCGGTCTTCGGCTAGATCGTGATCTTCGTCTCTCGCCCGAAAGAGGAGAAAGCGAAAAGAGGCATCCTCGATGGGTTTGGGCTCATAGGTCGCAGCTGAGAGGGCATTGCCCCGGTAGAGACGCACATAGGCAGCCAAGTCCCGGTCGCTGGTGTCTGCGGGGAGGAAGCCTTGCGTTCGCAGATGCCCGGCAAATTTTCGGTCCGCTGCATCCGGGTCGCTCTCATCCGCAACCGTGGAAGGGAGCGTGAGCTGCACTCCGTTTAGTTTGCCAATGCGAAGGGCAATGTGCTGAAGCCAGTCGTTGTGGTTCCAGTTGGCATACTCTCTTCCGGCACCACTCCCATGGGCAGGGTTGTCGATGACAGCGAGGCTCTGTATCGTTTTACCTGCACCCACCAGTTGCCGGGCGAGTTCCCAAGCGAGGAGTCCGCCAAAGGAATGTCCGATCAGGGAGATCGGCTCCGTCAATTGTACCTCCTTGAGTTGGTTCAGGTAAAACGTTGCCAACTCTTCAATCGTTTGCGGATGGGTCTGGTTTTCGGGTAGGCCGGCGAGTCCCAGAATGTTGGACGACTCCAGGTGTTGCACCAGCGGGTGAAAGTAGAGAAGGCTCCCTCCGGCTCCGGGAAGTAGAACCTGAGTGGGGCCTTCTCCCGTGCGAAGAGTGATGATCGCCGAATTCCGGGGGTCGGTGTTGGCGTTGCGGGTCCTGAGCCAGTTCGTGAGTGCCTCCACTGTGGGGTGGGTGAGGAGGTCGGTTATGGAGAGGGTATGCCCGGTATCCGCAGAGATGCGGGCTACTAGTCGAACGGCTAAGAGCGAATGTCCACCTGCCTCAAAAAAATCGTCCTCGGGTGTCAGGTCAGGGCGTTCCAATAAATCCGACCACAGGGTAAGGAGACTCCGGGCCAGGGGGTCGAGACTGGTGTCGTTTTCTTCGTGCTTCTTTGGAGGGGTTTCAGTAAATGATTGAGTATCTACCTTTCCACTACGTAAGAGGGGGAGTTGGCGGCGAAAGAACCAGCGGGTGGGAATCTGTGAAGGTGGGAGATGCTTCTCGAGGTGCTGGCGAATAGCGGTCTCGTTGACCTGTCCCTGGTTGACAACGCAGGCCGCGAGTTGTTCACCGAGAACAAAGACGCAGCAATCGTCCACTTCCTCGAATTGTTTGACCAAAGTTTCCAAGTGGCCTGGTTCGATACGGATCCCGTGGATCTTGATCTGACGATCCAATCGACCCAGAATGACCAGATCTCCGGAAGGGCTCATGCGGGCTAGGTCGCCGGTGCGGTATTGTTGTGAGTTACCGAGTGGAATTGTGGTGAATCTACCCTCATCCGATCGGTCGTCTGACAGATACCCGATGGCAAGGCTCTCGCCGGCGATCACGAGTTCGCCGACAAGGCCTCGCGGCATCAGGTTCCCTTCTGCATTTTCAATGGAAATTTTTGTATTGGTAACGGCCTGGCGGAGCGGAAGGGATGGGGTGGTGAGCTTCTCAGTGGATTCTATTTTTGCCATAAGGACGCCGATGGTTGCTTCCGTCGGGCCGTAGTGGTGGAGAATGCTACATTCTGGACGTGCCTTGTTGAGTTTTTGAATCCAGTCGCTGTCGACCCGCTCTCCGCCGAGGATAAGAGCTGTCGAGGGGAAGCAGTCGCTTGGATTTTGCGAATCACATAAGGCGGAAAAGTGGCTCGGAGTGGTTTTTAGAAAATCGAGCGGGTGATTGTGGCAGTAGCGTGCGAACTCAACTGGATGAAGGCGCTCACTATCGCTGATCAGGTGTAAACATCCTCCAGCTACCAAAGACCCGATCCATGCGGTGTTGCCGAGATCCGTAAACAAGGGAGAGATGTGACCAAAGTGACTCCTTGGACCGGCTTGCAGCATCTCTTGCAGGCTTTGACCATAGTTTGCGAGGGATCGGTGCGAGACGACGACACCCTTCGGTGTGCCGGTAGAACCGGAGGTGAAGAGAATATATGCAGGGGTAGATAGAGCCGGGGTGGCGGGAGTCTTTGTGTCGGTCCGGGTCGGAGCGGGAGAGATCGCTATCGTTTTGTGATCGGGGAAGTGTTCCCGTTTGTTGTTCTCGCAAATTAGTAGTCGGGCTCCCGTGCGGGTGAGGATTTCACGGATGGTGGAAGCCGGAGTTTCCGGATCGAGCGGAATCAAGGCTGCGCCGGACGCTAATATTCCGAAGTATGCTGCCATTGTCGCTGCTGAGCGGGTTGCCAAAAGGGCGACGGAATCACCCGGTCCGATATCGTGGCGGTGGAGTTCGGAGGCCCAGGCGCAGACTTTTTCGCAAAGTTGCCCGTAGGTAAGCGTTTCTTCACCGGCTCGGAGGGCTAGCTGATTCGGAGTTCTCTCAGCCCACGAGAAGATGCGGTCCATCATGCCCGTTTTGATCGGTTGAGGCTTTCCTTTGATTAGGGATAGTTTCTCTTTCGGTAGTTGGGTGGAGAGAATCTCCGGCAGAGGCTTGCTTGGGTGGGCGGCCCCACCGAGGATCAAATCGCACAAATGCTCGCCGAATTGTGTAATGGTATCCGCGAGGAAAAGATCGCTGCGATAGGCGAAGCTAAGGGAAAGTTTCTCCCGGCTCTCCACCGCATTTAAAGTGAGGTCGAATTTACCGGAGGCTTGGTCGATGGTGAATTCTTCCACCTCATCGGAATCCCTGCTGAGAAGTCGGACGTAGTTAAAGCTCGCATCAAAGAGGGGGGAACGACCGGGTTCTCTCGATGCATTCAACTCTTGGACGAGGAGGGGGAAGGGATAGTCCTGATGCTCGATGGCTTCCTGCATTTGCTTCTGTGCTGCTTGAATGCAATCCGCAAAGGAGGAGTCGGTGTCGTGGGCGAGCCGAATGGGTAGCGGGTTTACGAAATACCCGACAACCTCAGTGAAGTCTGAATTCTCCCGTCCGGCAACCGGGCAGCCAACGACACAATCCTCCTGCCCTGAAAATTGACGAAGAAGGATTGCGAAGGTGGCGAGGATCGCGTTTTGAAGGGTGACTCCAAGTTTCTGAGCCAGGGATCGTAGGGCTTCGGCGGCTTTGGGCGAAATCGTGATGGCTTGCGTCGCACCTTTCCCTTCATTGTTCAGTGGCCTTGGGAAATCGGTCGGCAGGGTGAGAAGGGGTGGCTGTGGTGTCAGGGAATCCACCCAGTAGTTCCGAAGCTCTACGCCCTTTGGACTCCCTAGCATCGCTTCCTGCCAGTGAGTGAACTCTTCGTAGGAGCTGGGCAATGGTGGGAGGGTGTTGCCTTGACTGAGGGTGGATAAATCCCGGCGAAGGATCTCCAGTGACCAGCCGTCGCAAGCAATGTGATGCAGGATAAGGAGGAGCGCCGGCGATTCGCCGGGACACGAAATCCAGCGAATGCGCAACGGAACTTCTCTCTCGAGCTGGAACGGGCGATGATGCTCCTCGGCTATCCGTTCATGGAAGGACTTCCGGTCGCTGCATTGGATTGCCGCAAAGTCGGGGACTATGTCCGGAAGGATTTCGCACGTGGGTTCTCCGTTGGCTTCGGGGTATCGGGTTCGGAGGATTTCGTGCTGGGCAACCAGCTTGCTGCAAGTTTTCTCCCAATGCTCAGCCGTGCCTTGAGTAATGCGCAATGGAAGGGTCTGGTTGTAGGAGGTGTTGCTGGGGGTCAGCTTTTGCAGATACCAGAGAGCGCGTTGGCCGATGGAAAGGGAGTGGATGCGAGAATCTTTGCCGGTGGCCTGTGATGCTACGCTAGAAGGCGTAGCAGCAACCTTTTCTTTTGCCTCCTCGACAATCCGAGCGGAGGCAAGCACCGGGGTTCCTTCATCAATGATCCACCGGGCGGAGATATCGATGCCGAAATCTTTGCGAGCTTGCAGGCGGAAAAGGGTTGCGGTCATCGAGTCGAAACCGAGGGTCAGAAATCGAGTTTCTGCCGCCAGTTCTTTTTCCGAAGGATTGCCCAAAATCCCATTGCTGAGATAGCGAACGTACAGGTCGGCCCCTTTTCTCCGCTGTCTTCCGGTCTTCGCTGCGAAGAAACGGTCGATAATTGGCTGCAATGGATTTTCCAGTTGGGTCGGTGTGCTGGATGTGGGACCGGGGTTGTGTTTAACGGAGTCCGTTCCAGAAGCGATCCAGTGGTGGCTGCGATTCCAAAAATGTCTTGGCAGGGCGGTGCGGCGGTTCTGGGGAGGGGTTGTCGATTCCCAATCGAAGGACTCTCCCCGCTCGTAGAGGTCGCACAGGGTTTGCAGTGTTTGGTCGGGTTGCACATCGCCTGCCGAGGGACCGGGTATCCATGTGAGTTTACCGGCTCTATCCGAAGCTTGTAGCCCGAGTGAGCAGAGGGTGTTGCCAGGGCCGACTTCCAAAAAAGTTTCGTAACCTGCTTCGATCAGAGTGAGCAGGCTTTGGTGGAAGCGAACGGGCTGGCGCAGTTGCTCGGCCCAGTAGGAATTTTGGATTTCTTCGGCGGGTGACCCTGTCTGTCCGGAGACGAAGGGTATGGAAGGCTTATTGACCGTAAGATTCCCAGTCATTTGTTTCAGTTGGTCTGCCACGGCATTCATGGACCGGGAGTGGAATGCATGGGCTACCGGAAGTTTCATGCAGGAGACTTTCTGCTCCCGCAGGGTATTGCGCAGATTCGCCACGTCTTCTTTCGGTCCGGAGACCACGACCAGTTTGGGACCGTTTACAGCCGCAATATCGAGCGGATAGGAATTCTCTTTGATGATCTCCAGCACAGCGGACTCAGAGAGCCGCACGGTAAGCATGGTGCCGCATCCTCCCTGTTTTGCCATGAGTTGGGAGCGTAGGGCGACGAGTTGACATGCGTCCTGTAGGGAGAGGATTTCGGCGAGAGTAGCGGCAGCGAACTCACCCAGACTGTGCCCGACGGTCGCAACGGGTCGTATCCCGCGGGAGGTCCAGAGGTTTGCCAATGCCACCTCTCCGGAAAAGAGGGCCGCTTGGAAGCTGGCTGCGGTCATTTCCTTTGGGTTTGGGGAGAGTTTGAATCCGTGTTTCGTAAACTCCCGGCTGCAATCATCGAAAGTCGCGCGAAATGTTGGTTCGGTCTCGTAGAAAATGGGAAGGAGGCTTTCGAGGGTGACTCCTTGTCCTGGGAAAAGAAAGACAACTCCATTGCGGGAGGCGCGGCTCCTGCCAGGCCTTTCGAGGGCCGATATGATTTCTGCCGGGTTGTTGCCCCAAACACACCGCCGGTATACGTCATGTTTACGGAGATTGCGCGCGGACCACGCAAGGCTGGGAAACGGCTGTTCGGTTTTGGATAGATACTCGCGGTGGTGTTTCACCGAACCAGCCAGAGCATCAGTGCTGTGGGCGGTGACGGGATATACTTCCGGGGTTGAGGATTCTGCTGGGGTATCGTCTGACTGCGAAGGAGGTGGTTCTTCGAGAATGACGTGAGCGTTTGTTCCGCTAATCCCAAAGGAGCTGACTCCGCCAAAACGCGGGTGGCGGCTCTCGGTCCAGTTCGTTTCTTTCGTGCAGACTTGGAGGGGTGACGAATCCCAGTCGACCGCCGGGTTTGGATTTTGAAAATGGAGAGAGGGAGCGAGAGTTTTCCGTGAGAGTTGGAGGACCATCTTTAGTAGCCCGGCGATCCCGGCACCGGCTTCGAGGTGGCCGATCTGGCTCTTGATGGATCCGATGGGCAGCGGTTTCGACCGGGCATGGAAAACGCTGCCGAGAGCGGAGGCTTCGATCGGGTCACCCAGTTTGGTTCCCGTTCCGTGAGCTTCAATGCAGCCGATTGCCTCTGCTTCTACCCCGGCGTTGTAGAGGGCTTTGCGCAATAGAAGTGCCTGTGCTTTGGATGAGGGAACGGTCAGCCCGCTTGCGGGACCGTTGTGATCCACAGCTGTCCCCCGTATGACCGAGTGAATCCGATCCCCATCAGCGAGGGCATCCGAGAGTCTTTTCAAGACGACCATACCACCGCCCTCTGAACGAACATATCCGTCCGCCGCCGCGTCGAAGGATTTGCATCGACCGTCCGCGGCCAATGCACCCGATTGGGCTAGGTGGATGGTCAGCTCGGGTGAGAGAAGCACATTCACGCCTCCGGCCAGTGCCCGGTCGCAGGCTCCCGATCGCAGGGCCTGCACAGCGAGGTCCACGGCTACCAGAGAAGAGGAGCAGGCGGTGTCGACGGACAGGGAAGGGCCGCGACAGCCCAGAAAGTTCGAGATCCGGCCCGCTGCGACCGATGGCATGCATCCGGTGGCAATGTAGCCTCCGGTTTGCAACCGTTCCTGTGGAGTGAGGCGGGCGCTGTATTCGCTGCCACTGATTCCAGTGTAAACGGCAGTGTTGCTGTTTCGAACGGCCGTTGGCTCGATCAGGCTATCTTCGAGAGCCTCCCAAGCGAGTTCGAGGAGAATGCGTTGTTGCGGATCGAGGGCATCCGCCTCGCGGGCAGACATGCCAAAGAACTCGGCGTCGAAGCCGGTTACACTTGTGAGAAAGCCGCCCCAGCGGGGAATATCCGGCCAGTCGTCGGCGTTCCATCTGTCGGCGGGAATCTCGCCAATCGCATCGGAGCCGGAAAGGAGAAGCTTCCAGAGTTGTTCAGGGGAGTCTGCCCCGCCGGGAAGTCGGCAGGCCATTCCGACGATGGCGATGGCTTCTGTTTTTTTGGAGCGTGGACTGGATGCGGGGAGGGCCGCAGGTGCCTCGGTCAGAGATCGCGCGAGTTCTTCGGGGTTGGTGTGTTCAAAAAAGAGAACGGGGGAGATTTTCTTGCCCAGGTGTTGCGAGAGACGGCTGGCCAGTTCAACCGTTTCTAGGGACCCGAGACCGCTGTCAAAAAAGCCGCAGCTTGGATCCGGGTGATCGGTAGTGCCGAGAAGGTCTGCCATTTCGGCCAAGAGGGTCGTAAGGAGCGGGTCTGATTTTGTCTTCGCAATGATGGCAGGTTTTGGGCCAGAATTCGTCGCAGGATACAAAATACAATTGGATTCGATGGTCTTTTCATTCAGATCGATTCCGGCGCAGTGAAGCTTCGCCAAAGTTTCCAGCATCTGTGCGCCTGTGTCCCTGTTCGGTTGATCGCAGGCGACAATGGTAGCGTCGCGACCCCGCAATGTGTCCCGCACGAAACCGGAGAGTCTTCCGGCGGGTCCCGCTTCCAGGAAAATACGGAATCCCGCGGCGTACAGATTCTCGGTCACCTCGCGGAGGCGCACGGTCTCCGTCCATTGACGAATGAGGATCTTTTTCATAGCGGCGGCATCGCCGGGGAGGGCTACTCCGCTGGCACAACTGTAGAGGGGGATGCGGGGTGGAAGGAATTCGACTGCATCGTAAACCTCACGGAACTGCTCGGGGTTGACTGGGAATTGTGGAGTGTGGACCGGTTGATTGAGTTGACCCATGCCAAAGACCAACTCCCCCTTTGCTACCAGAATCTCTTTGATGCGCTCCACGTCATCCGGCGCGCCGGAGAGGACGGATTGGGCCGGGCAGTTGTCGAGTGCGATCGAGAGTGGAGGAACGAGGGTGGAAGCGATCTCTCCGCGGGCGGTCAGGAATGCGCAGGGGGTTTCCAATTCCCCTGCTGAGGCGAAGACGCGTTTCGCGAGACCAATCGCCTTCCATGGGTTTTCGACGATACCCGCGCAATGGAGGGCGGCGGATTCGCCATAGCTGTGACCAACGATCCCGTCGCAGGGAATTTTGAGGGATTGGAGGATTTCCCCATAGATCAGATCGGCAATTAGGATCGAATAGGCCTGTTCGGCTGGCGGGATTTTTTGAGTGCTCTCGCTGTGACCGAGGAGCCACGGGTTGTTGCGGAAATAGGACTGAGCCCGGGCGGATTGGGATCCGATCCACTCATCTGCTGCGGGGAACGATTCGGGGATGCCGCGCAACATACCCGAATACTGAGCGCCATAACCGGGGAAGAGCCATGCCAGCTTTTTGGGAGTGGAATCCGGGCTGTCGGCAAAAAAGACTGTTCCCCCCGAACTGAAGCGCGATTTCTCATTCGTTTCGATCAGGGTTTTGGCCCGGTCCATTTGTTTCCGGAGTGCCTCGGGACTATCCGCTATCAAAGCCAACCTCACTCTTCCGGGAGTGTTTTTGTCTGCCGGGGTATCCGCCCCCAGCATCCGGCAAAGCTCCTCGCGGGAACGAGCGGAAAAGAAGTGAAGACGACGGTGTGGAGACATCAGGTTCAAGGATTGGATTAGCCCTGAAAACTACTAGGCGATCAGGGACAATTGAACCAGCCAATTCGCTTTTCAAGCTCTGTAGGGCACGCAGCCCAGTCTGCAGCGTCGGGCTGGTGAACAGCTCGGATGAAACCGGACCAAACGGCCTCCGGCCCATTGTCGTTACGAATTCAGGTGCGGCATGCTCCTCAATACTCTGGGCCTTCCAGAATCAACCCTCTGATTTTTCGTTCGGAATGATCGGCTCTTCGGGACGGATGTATTTCGCGGGATCGGGCACTTTTAGGAGCTCGGTGGTGTCGAACTCGTAGCGACCATTCTCTGGGAAAGGTAGCAGGGTGCCGGTTGAGTGCCGCATTTGGGCGATGGCGACGGCGTAGCCTTGTTTGGCCTCAATGAGGCTGAGTTCAATTGTGGAGAGACTCGTCTGTGTGGTGATGACCTCCACCAATGATGTCATTCCCATTGTAAACATCTCTTGCTGTGCCTCGAAAGAGCTACGCTGGTTTTTGACTGCCTGGTTAGTTTCGATGAGGGCTTGGCGCGCATTGAGGAGACCCTTGGCAGCGAGGATCACCTCGGACGCAACTTGGTTTTCATTGAGACGTTGCTGTGCGCGGGCTTGGTTTAGAGTGGCCAGTTGTTGAACGAGTAGGCCGTCCGCTGTGTTGTTGTACATGGGCCAGTCGATGGTGAGTGATGCTCCTATGCCAACCCCGAGCTGTGTGGTGTCTTCCGTTTTGTCGATGCCATTCTGTTTGACACTGTCAGTAAGGCCTCCGGCTCCAATGGCAAAATCGATTTGCGGAAGGGTGGCGTTGCGAGCGCCTCGGACAAGGATTTCCGCAGCGCGTGTGGTGAGCTTGGCCGAGCGTAGGTCTGATCGTCGTTGGAGGGCCAGTTGAACGAGGCTGCGGACGACCTTGTTGTCGATAACGGTTTTGTCCGTATTAGGGAAATCGTCAGTCGCAACGGGCTCGTCAAAGAGTTCGATTGGATCAAATCCGATGGAAATTGCCAGGGCTTGGCTTGCCGTTGATTGTGTCTGGCGGGCGGCTATGCGCTGGGTTGTGAATTGCTCGAAATTGGCCTTGGCCTGATCGAGTTGAATGGCGGGGACTACGTATCCTTGAACGAGGGCTTCCGTGAGATCGATTAGTTTTTTTCCGTCGATTTCATTGACTTGAGAAATCTTGACCGCGTCTTGGGCAGACCGGAGTCCCCAGTATTCGTTTAGAAGGTCGAGGATCTGGCTGGAGATGGTGAATTCGAGTTCGAGTCGGGCGGCTTCGGCTGCGAGTTGGGCCGCTTTTTCAAGAGTCGTGTATTGTGAATACTCGCCAAGATTGCGAAGGAGTGGGATATTGACGAAGAAACCAAGAAAAGCATCCGAGTCGGTAGTGGCTTTGTTTTCCGTGGTATCGGCGCTGATTCCAAGAAAGGGTCCGGCGCTGAGACCGTTGCGATAAAGTTTGGTAAGGCCTGCGCTTGCTTTGAACTGATTGTCGGCAATGGTTTCGGAATTGTGGAGGAGAGGCGGGTTCCCTTGTATGTTGGAAAGAAAGGGGTTGGTGAAGCTGCTGTCCTGAGATGCATCTGCATACATCGCCTGAATCGTGGATTGGAATACAGGATCAAAGGCGCCGATCGCTTCCTGTAGTTGCCCTTGTGCCAAGTCGACGGAGGACTCGCTGACGGTAATGACGGGACTCTTGCGGAGAATTAGGGTGAGGGAATCCTTAAGGCTCAAGGGTCTCACCCCGCCGATGCCGGGAGGGGGAGACGGGATTTTGTCAGCCTCTGCCTCGGTAAAGGTCGTAAGCTGAGAGGCTTCCTTTGCCAGATCTTCTTCAGAAATGTTGTCCCCGTACTCAGCGAAGGCGATGCCGACGACGAGGAAGAAGAGAAATCCAATCTTTCGTGCGGTGACGTTACAAATTTTCTGCATCATGGCGTTTCTGCGCTTTCAAGTTAGCCGAGTTGGCGGTTGGCGAGTTCGTAGAAAAAGCCCTTCTGGGCCATCAGTTCTTCGTAGGTACCTTGCTCGGATATCGTGCGGTTGTGAAGAACGAGGATTCGGTCGGCATTGCGGATGGTGCTGAGCCGGTGGGCGATGACCAATCGTGTGATTTTCATTTCTTCGATGTTCTTCGATACGATAGCCTGGGACTCGTTGTCGAGGGCGCTGGTCGCTTCGTCGAAGAGGAGGATGCTGGGGTCACTGGCAAGGGCACGGGCGATGAAAATGCGTTGGAGTTGACCGCCGGAAAATGTGCTTCCGTTCTGGGAGATATAGGTGCGCATCTTCATCGGGAGTCGATCGATGTCATCCTTGAGCCCGGCCTTTTCGGCAGCATCCCAAGCATCGTCCTCACTGAGCGGTCGGGAGCCGACAATGTTCGTAAAGATATCACCCATGAAGATGTTCTGGTGTTGGAGGACGACCCCGAGTTGGCGACGTACGGTGGAGATGTCGAGTTGCTGGAGATTCATCTCGTCGTACTCGACAGTTCCCTTGCTCGGTTCTTCAAACCCGATGAGTAGTTTGAGGAGAGTCGATTTGCCGGATCCGCTACCGCCGACAATGGCTACCATTTCGCCGGGGTTGACGGTAAAGGAGACGTTGCGGAAAACGTCCTCTTCTTCGAGGTTGTAGCGGAAAGCCAAATTATTGACCTCAATAGCGCCGGAAAGTTTGCCTGCCGGCTGGCCTTCGGAGAGGCGCTCTTCTTCCGCTTTGAGGACTGGGTTTAGACGCTCGAGTAGGGGGCCAATTTTAACGAGTTGGGTAGTCGCTCCTGAGGCAGTTAGCAGGGCAATCAACATCTGGGTGAAGGCGGAGTTGTAGGCGAGGAAGTCACCAGCCGTCATCGTTAGACTTAGGAAGAAATAGAAAATAGCGTAGTTAAAGAGTGAGGTGACGATGGGGTAGGCGGCGTCGAAGGCACGTCCGACAGCTCGTATCAATCCCATCGCCTTATTGGCTCTTTGTTGGGGGAAGAAGAGTTCGCTCCACCAATCGACGGCAACAGGCTCGGCGGCGGCGGCCTTCCATTTGGTCACTCCGTTGATGATCTCGTAGACTCGGTTGGCGATGGCGCCACCGAGGTTGAGAGCAATGCGCTGATACTTGACCTGTAGCAAGGCGGTCACCACATCTACAAGCATGGCGATCAGGCAGAGGATGATGGCAAGGATGGCGAGCTTCCAGCTGTAGTAAAAGATCAGGATCAAATTTATCACCGAGAAGACCGCTCCGAGTATGTACTTGGATATCGTCTCGGAGATGGTGTTGCGAATCTGGTTGATACCGTCTACCCGGCGGGAGAGATCTCCTGCTGAGTATTTCGAGAAAAAATTCATCCGCAGATGGAGCAATCGGTCCCATACCGCTGCCTGAAGGGATAGCTCCGCCTTGCCCTCAATGCGCAGGAGGGCAATGGCTGAGGTCAGGTTGAAGAGGACGGTTACGACCGCCGCTAGAAAGAGGGCCGCACCAATATAGATCAGTTGGCCGACTTGGGCCGTGGGTACGATGGTGTCAACGATTACCCCGGCCATTATGGGAGTGAGAAGGCTTAAGAGGGCCGCGAATATGGCAGCGAAGAAAATCCAGAGAACATCTCGCAACTGGCCGCGGAAGGCTTGCTTGGCTAGGCTCCATATCGTGACCGGACCCTCTGGAAGCGGATGGAATACAATCCATCCGTCGGGTTCAATTTCCTCGGCTAATTCATCGGTTACGGGAAGGTCCGTCTCGTCGACGGGATCCACCATGTGATATTTCTCCGAACCCCGTGAGGGAATGAGGGCAACGGCCCTGCCGTCCTTCTTCAAAAAACCGATAATAGGTCCGCAATCGGAGTGCTGCCAATCGTTGTGCAGTGTGACGTTTCTACCGCGCAATCCGATGGATTGAATTGCTTCTTCTACAATCCGATCCTGATCGGTAATCCCATCCGGAATGCGAATGGCAGGGATCTCCATTCCGAGGTAGGAGGTGATGCAATGGATCGATGCAACAACACTTTCGGCACCGGGTCCGTCCGCTCCGGAAATTTTGTAAGAAGCCTTACCAAGAACATGGGATGACCCGGCAAGAAAGCGCTTGGGCATCGGTTTATCGTTCTTGTTTGATCTGCTCATGAGTCCAGAAGTTCGACGTAGCGGCCATTATAAGCGACCAGTTCTTCGTGTGTTCCACGCTCAACAATTTTGCCGTGATCCAGTACGATAATTTCGTGGCAACTGCGTATGGTGCTCAAACGGTGGGCGGCGACCAGGCAACTGATGCCCCGGGCCTTAATATTGTTGCTGACCTGTTCCTCTGTGACGGTGTCAAGAGCGCTCGTGGCCTCATCAAGGATGAGATAGGAGGGGTCCTGAGAAAGTGCGCGCGCCAGTTCCAGGCGTTGGCATTGGCCGCCGCTTAGATTCTTCCCTCCGGTCAATACGGGGGCTTTGTATCCTCCTGTCTTCGCTGTGATGTCTTCATGGATACAGGCATCCCGGCAGGCTTGGGTGACGTTGCCGAGAGGAATCGCTGGATTGGTGAAGGTGAGATTGCTGAGGATTGTTCCGGAAAAGAGAAAAATCTCCTGACTTACGTAACCGAGCCGTTTACCCAACTCGGTTCGCGGCCATTCACTACGGGGTGCGCCATCGAAAAGTATTTCTCCTGACCAAGGCTCTAGAAGGCCCATGACCAGGGAGATGAGAGTGGATTTACCACAACCCGAAGCGCCGACCAGTGCGGTTCGGGAATTGGGTGTGATGGTGAGAGAAATGCCGTCAAGGAGTGGGGGTCCGTTTTTTTCGTAGCCAAAAGTAACGTTGCGCAATTCGATCTGCCCAATCTTGTCTGGGTCGCGATCCGGGATAGTAGTCGCAGTGTTTTCAATCTTTTCCGTTTGTTCAGTGAGAACGTCGTCGAGTCGATAGATTTCACCCTCGGCCGTTTGCACCTGAGCACCCAGAAGAGTCAGCTCGGCAAAGGGTTTTGTGAAGGAAGCCATGAATGCTTGGAAAGCGATCAGGTACCCGATTGTGAAGTCACCGGAGATGATCATGTAGCCGCCGAGCACCAGAATGGCGGTTACGTTGAGTTGGTTCAGAAAAACGGGAGCTTGGCGAAGGACCTGAGTGAGAGCCACCAGCTCTTGTTTCATGGTCACAATTTTAGCCTGAGTGCCCACGAGTCGGGTGAATAGGTGATTTTCGCCGCCGGCGGCTTTGATCGTCTCAATATTCATGATTCCGGCAACAATCGTTCCATTGAGGATGCCCTGCTGTTGGAGGTAGGTGGTGTTTCGGGCTGTTCGCATCCGTGAGACAAGCTTCAAGACCACCATATTGAGAGCTGCGATAACGAAGCCAATGACTGCAAGGACCCAGTTGTAGGTAATGAGGAGTAGCGCATAGGGGAGAATGGTTAACATATTGACTAGGGTCTCCGCTATTTGACCCGTGACGAGATGCGCGACTTTCGAATTCGTCACCGTCCGGTGAGCAAGGTCCCCTGCATAGCGATCTGAAAAGAACGTGAGAGGCAGATGGAGCATGTGCCAGAGGAATTTTCCTTCCATCTGCATGGAGAGCTGGATCCAAAAGCGAATGAGTGCGAAGGAGCTCAACCACTGAATGATTGCCGTGAGAACTGCGGCCAGAGCCATGATCCAGAGCATGGGGACGACCCAGTTGGCATCTAGGTGGGCTCCGAGGAACTTATCGACAAAGACCCGTTGAAAGATCGGGGAGTATACGCCGATAGCGGCGAGTGCGACTCCAGCCAAAACGAGAAAGCCAAGTGCTGCCTTTCCACCGAGGGGAAAACGACTCAAAATGGATTTGATGAGACTTGGCTTTTCTCCTCCAGGTTGAAAATTTGGCCCGGGATGCATGGTGAGGACCACGCCGGTAAAACTCCGATCAAAGTCTTCGATGTCTATTTTTTGTGGTCCGGATTGAGGGTCGTTTACGAAAGCAGAGTGCTTATTGACACCTTCAAGAATCAGGTAATGGCGAAAGCTCCAAAAAATGATGAAAGGTGGTTTGATCGCCGAAAGGTCGTCCAACTCAACGCTCCAACCCTTGGCTTCCATCCCGAAATGTTCCGCTGCTTTAATAAAGTCGTCCGCGCTTGTGCCCGAACGAGATACATTGACCGCTTGGCGGGCATCTTCGATTGAGATATAGCGGCCATAATGCCGCAAAAGGCTTCGAAGGATGACAGCAGCCCCTTCAGATGATTCGATTTGGATCGCCGGCGGTGTCTTGACTCGTTTCCACTTGGAGCTGGGAAACTGCTTGCGTGTGCCTTCGGTCGATCGATGCCGAAAGCCGTGCCGGAGCAGGCGGAACATTTTTGCGACCCGAAACACGCTAGTTCACAATACCAAAGAGATCCTTTAAAAGCGGGACCAGCAGCGTAATCGGAGGCTGCTCATCGACGATCACTCGACCCACAGCCATCGTGCCGGATGGAACCGTTCGCGGGGGCCCACTGGAGGAAGACCACTCGAAACCGCTCACTGTGTTCGGGTTCTTCTTCAGTTTTGCCAAGACCTGTATTTGAGGACCCGCGAGTGTCATCGATTCGACGATCGTTTCGTTGGAAAGGATCGCCATCATACTCGATTCTGTCGCGGGAACGTCGGAGACCTGCATCACCTCGGCAATAATGAAACCATACTGATCTACCGTCACGGTATCGGGGGATACCTGAGCGGTCATCCCCGGAATGATGCGCTTGCCCGGTCCCGCCATGAAATAAAGAACGGCAGAGAGATCTTCGTCTGTTTTTTCCACAGAAAAAACGGCTTGGCCGCTAACGACCTCACCCCCCTTGGCCACGTTTATGTCAACGATAGTGCCATCCAGTGTGCTGACAACGACAGCGCCCTGTGCGAGCGTTGACTCCAGTTCCGTTAGGGTGGCCTGGGCTGTTTCGAGGTTTAATTGGGCGTCAAATATTGTGGTCTCAGCAGTCGCTTCGTTATCGATCTCTTCGGAGATGATCATTTGCAGTGTATTTTCCGCTGTAAGAAGAGCGACTTGGGTCGAGTCCAGGAGTGTTTGTGAGCTAATATATGTGGTCAGAGGAATAAGCCCGTCCGCTAGGAGCTTCTCCTGCGCATCGACCACTTTTTGAAGGGATTTGATCTGGCTCTCGTAGTCTTTGATTGTGGTTCGTGCGGTGCCCTTTTGCTTGTCGAGGAATTTGGTCTGGGATTCCAAGAGGGAGAGGGTGCGGTCGTTTACGATTTCAAGACGATTCTTGAGATTTTTCACCAGTAGCTGCTGGGTGCGAATCTGTGCATTCAAAGTGGGTTGGTCCACTTGAGCGACTACATCCCCAGCCGACACTTTGTCGCCAATTTTAACGAGGATCTCAGAGATGCGGCCTTGGCCTTGCGCCGTAATGGATGGCACGTTGCCGCCACTAATAACGATTCCCTGACCGGCGACCGTAGTTGGAATGCGACCGATGAAGCTCCAAATTAATACCCCCACTAAAAAAACTATAATCCCAAGGATAAATAACCAACCGTAGGAGGGGATGATTTTCGGGATCTGATCCATCTCCGGAGATTTGCGGGCCAGTAGAGCGCGTTTTCTGAAGATACCATGCCGGTCGGCAGAGGAAGATGATGGGGCAGACATGTATATCTTTAGTTTCTAAAAAGCGTAAGAGAGAATGTGAAATCCCGATTCTCTTAGAAACGAGAGTACGAATCGGTGTAATGAATGCAATATTTTCTTATCTTATTTTTCTTGTATGTGGGAAGTGGATCGATAGCCTATTTTCTTTTAGAATTACCATGCACAAAGTAGAGGAAAAATTGTTCCATCTGTTGATGGGAATGAAGGAGAATTCGAAGGAGTTGGAGAATTTTCTGCGTCTACTTACGAGTCATCCCTATGCTGCGCTTCACGATCATGGAATAGACATTCCGAAGGGAAAGATGGTCGGTTTTGTCGATGAACCAGCTGAGCAGAGTGAAGAGATCATCAATTTAGCGAAAGTGGGGGAGTCCAAAGACGAAAATGCTATGGAGGAACTCTTGCGGGATTTTGCGAAGAATGTGGAATTAATAGCGACCGTTGCAAATGAGGATTCCTCAATGCCGGAGGGTGCGACTCAGTTGAATGAAAATGAGTTGAAGCGGATTGTTGGTTAGATGGGAAATTCGGCAGATGTAGATAAAGGATCTTGTAAGCGGGTCTTATCCATCTTGGGAGTGGGTGGTTCTCCAAGAGTTGAGCCATTTAATAAGGGCTCTGAAGAAGAGCGATCAGCTGGCGAGCAAGCAAGATTGATGGCGGAGGATCGTGTCGGGAAACTGGATGCAATTCAGGTAATTCATACCGTTGATCTGCTGGGAGATTTGGAGATTCGTCGGCTTCAGGCAAACGACCGGGATAGATTTCTCTTTGAGGATTCACGAAACGGGTTTTCAGTCGTTGTTGAGGTGGGCGATCACGAGCGAGCAATTGCCAAATGGCATGGACCGGTCGATTCATTGCCAGATGCGGTGTGCGGTGATCCACTGCTTTTGATTTCCACCTCTCCTCCGGTTGCTGAGGATTGGGTGCGGACAGTGGCTGTAACGTCCGACGCGGAGGCGCTGGTTTTGGCTGTCGCGTCTTTGGCAGAAATGGTTCTACCGGCCTCTCGTTCTGACGGAGAGGATAAGGCGACTGTCCGGCCTTGGTTTTTACCGTCCAGAGGGCAACGAAACGCTTTTGTACGAAACGCTTCGGGATGGAATCAGCTGCAGGAGGGGAACTCCAAGGCAGCAGGATCGTTTCCCCTGGCTGCACCTTGTCATGGATTCCTTCTTACTGCCGAGACCCCGAACCAACTGATCGAAGGCCTTCAGTTGGCAATTGCGAGTGGTAGAACAAGGATCCTCGGTGCCGGAAAAGGAAAGGAGCGGTTAGCCATTGTCGCATCTACACCTGAGAAGTTGTTGAAACGAGCGAAAACAGTTTTGGAGAAATTACCCGATGCAGGCTGGAGCGGTTCCCCGAGGAACGGAATCTTTCGCGGTCGTTTAAACAGTGATACTCCGCAACTGGCATGGCTCTTCGACGGGCAAGGTTCGCAGCATTTTCATATGATGGAAGAGTTGATTGTCCTCTTTCCCCGTTTTCGGGAATGGCTTGAAAAATATGAAAGTGTAGTCGAACCGGAAAAACGTCCTCTGTCCATCCTCTACCCCTGGGAAGGGGCTGCGCCCGATGCGAAAGCAAGTGCTTACCTCACCTCTATGGAGGGAGGTGCATCCGTGGCCTTTATCCTCAACTTGGCTTTGGCGGACTTGCTGAGGGAATGCGGAGTTCCCTGCTCGGCGATGGGCGGACACAGTAATGGAGAAAATTCTGCATTAATTGCGGGAGGCATTTTGCAGATGAGCGACGAAGATGTGCTGCAGTGCTGCCGAATCTTAATTGCAGAAGCTGAGTTTGACGATGATGTGCAAGGTCAGGCTCTGGCGGTGAGTTTGGAGAACCGTCAGGAATTTGACCGGATTTTGGAGGAAGCTTCCGGCTCAGTCTTTCTGGCGCTGGATAATTGCCCCCACCAAGTCGTGCTCTTTGGTGGCGGCGCCGACATAGCAGCGATCCGGGATCGCCTCGAAACCTCCGGGGCTGTCTGCACGCCACTGCCGTTTCAACGTCCGTTTCACACTCCCTGGTTTGAGGCGGGGGCTCGATCCTTGGCTCCATTCTATGAATTTTCTCCGGTGGGGAAGGGGCATACGCCGGTTTTCAGCTGTGCTCATGTAAAGCCGTTTGGCGAAGTTCGTCCCGAAGTAGTTGCTATGGCCTTGAGCCAGTTTCACATGCCGGTTCGCTTTCGCGAGTTGATTGGTCGTTTGGATCAGGAAGGTGTGACGACCTTTTTGGAAGTGGGGCCCGGTGTCTCTCTGAAAGCCTTTGTCGATGACACCCTTGGTAATGGTCATTCCGTTTCGTTGTCTTCACCGAGAAGAAGCCATTCGGCGGAATCATTTGTATCTGCATTGGCGGATCTCTTCGTAAAAGGGACGGACGTGGATCTATCGCCTTTTGGTTTCGACTCCATGACTGTTTCAAGAAGTAGCGAAACGGAGCCGCCAAGCACCGTTCATCAGGACGTTTTGACGCAGGCACCCGCCAATGGCGATGTCCTTCAGCAACACTTCAGTTTGATGAATGAGTTTCTTGCGTCTCAGCGGCGAGTATTTGAGACCTGCTTCGGTGGAGGGGTTTCAAGTGATCCAACTCCTGCTCCTCGCCCAGCGTCGCAGCCACAGCAGTCCGATCTCCCTTGGCCAATGCTTGGAGAGCAAGTGACGATCAGTGGAGACCAGCTCGAGGCGCACCGAACATTTACCATCAAAAGCGATCCATTTTTACTGGATCACACACTGGGAAGGAGGGCCTCCCGCCGAAGGATCGGATTGTATGGGATTCCCGTGCTTCCTTTCACCTTCAGTATGGAGCTGGTCGCCGAAGCAGCCCGGTGCTTGGTTGGGGACGGGAAAGTCGTCACAGCCATTGAGGAGGCCCGGGGGCATCGTTGGCTAGCGGTGGATCAAGATGAACTGAGACTGCGGATCGTGGCAGCGGTAGATTCGATAGCGGGAAGTGAAGCAAAGATCCGCGTCACAATCTTCGAACAACTGGCGGAGGCTTCTGAAAAAAAGGCCTTCGAGGGGCTTGTGGTTTTGGATGATCACTATCCACAAATGCCCGGACCTCGTTTCGGGCCTGTAGAGGACCGACCTCCGGCAAGAATGATTGTTCCGGACTTTTATCGTTTTGGAATGTTTCACGGTCCCCGCTTCCAGAACATCCGCCGGGTGAAGCATCTTTCCGAAACGGAGGTCGATGCGGATCTGCAGGTCTTCTTTCTCGACGATTTTTTCGAAGCCGGAGAATCACCGGAATTTCAAATATCACCGAACCTCCTCGACTGTGCCGGTCAATTAACTGCGTATTCGATGTTAGAGCACGTCGGTGGCTATTATGGTCTGTTTCCTTTTCGGGTGGAGACGCTTCGGCTTTATGCTCCTCCTCCTGCCTCCGGTGTGCGAGTCCGCGCAAGGGGCTCGCTCAATTACGACGGAAACAACACGACCATGGATTTCGATTACCTCGGTGGATCGGGCGAGGTGCTTTTCCGGTTGGAATCGAAGCAGCAGCGGTGCTTTGAGTTTCCCAAGCGGTATCATATGGCGACCTTCTGGCCGGAAGCAGGTGATGGCCTCGGAGCTCCCTGGCTTGAGGATTCCGGGCTACTGGCCGAAAGGGTTGAAGGGATCTCGGCAGATTTTCTTGATCAGGGTTGGGGGATCTGGAAACGGGCTCTGGCACACATGATCCTCAATTCAGATGAACGGAAACGATTTTATGAGCTTCCGGAAGAGGGGCCTCGCCGAAACGAATGGTTGCTAGGGCGGGCTGCTGCCAAGGCAGTGATTCGCCGCTGGGCGAGACGCGAATTCGATCTCGAGGTAGATTCCGCGGATGTCGAGATACTGAACGATAAGAATGGTAAACCCTATGCCGAATGTAAGGAGATCAGCGACCAGGCTCCCATGCCATCGCTCTCCATTTCTCACACAAGGGAAGCTGCCGTAGCTGCCATTGACCCTTATGGAAATGGCATTGGACTCGACTTTGAATCTCCTGATCAACGCCAGATTGGTGATTGGCTGCAAACAGCGTTCACCGAATCCGAGCTAGCTTTGATTGGCTCCGTGGATGGGGATCAGCTTCTCCCGTTTTGGTGCGCAAAGGAGGCTGCAGCAAAGGCCGTAGGAACCGGACTTGGTGGAACCCCGGAAGACTGGGTTGTTGCATCGGTCACTGATGACGAGATTTTGATCGAGAATGAGGGAAGGTCGATTCCCGTCCGAACTTTTACAGAAGGCAATGAGGTTGTTGCCATTTGCCTGCTAACACTACCTGCAACTTGCCCATCATGAATTACGAGGAAATCACGAAAAAAATGATACATATTATACAAGGAGTCACAGAGGACTGGGACCTTGAGGTGCAGATTGGGTTACAGACCCGATTGTCCGCCGACCTAGGCTTTTCGTCGGTCGATGTGGTCCAGCTCTTCGCTTCAATCAGTTCCGGTTTTCAGCGAAAGTTCCGCTATGATAAGTTGATTGTGGACGAAAATGGTCAGTATCGAAGTGAGCTGACCGTTGGTGAGATCGCCGCTTATATCGAAAAGTCTTTGAGTGTTCCGGAGTAATCCAAAGTGCGGGTTTTCGATGCCGAAGGGAGGGGATGAGCTTTGAGTAGTCCCCGCATACTATTTTACTGTCACAACCTCTTTGGTTTGGGACATATTCGGAGAAGCACAAGGTTGGCATCGGCCTGTGCGGACCTTGGCGCCACGTGTCGGGTGGTTACGGGTTGCAGGCGTTTGGATGCGATCGAGTGGGATGAACGGATTGGTCTGGATCGCTTGCCCGCGCTTGAGATGGGTCCGGATCAGCAGTTGCATGAAGCCGGGCATCCAGAACGAACAGATATCATGCAGAAGCGATCAGAATTCATCCTCGAGTCCTGTAGAAGTTTTTCCCCCGAAATTTTCGTCATAGATTACCTCCCTGCTGGGCTGGGTGGAGAATTGCTTCCCCTGGGTGGCGACGATTCGCCCTTGCCCGCTTCAACAAGGGTTGTTTGGGGAGTTCCCTACACGAAACGAATTTCACGTCCTACCTCAAAACCGAGAAATCCACGAATTAGGCGCTGGATGGATCGGTTTGATGCAGTACTAGCCTATACCGATCCGAGTTGGGAAGATCCGCTCCCCCCGCTGGAACCTGGAGGCTTGCCGGAACTAAAAGGGTATACCGGATTCATTACCGGCCAGCCAGCGTTGACCGATTCTACCAGTCGTGAGGTAGTAATCTTAGCAGGTGGAGGCAGGGAGGCGATAGACATGGCTCCGCTAATCAAGGAAAGTCTTGGAGATTTAGTAGCTGAAGGAAAAATTACAATCCGGTGCGTTGTTGGTCCTCTGGGAGACTCTGAAAAGATTGCCAGTGTGCTAGGATCCATAGCGAGTGTAGTACCCGCTGAGAGTGTGGAGGAGGCCGTGCGGAGTGCTGCAGTGGTGGTTTCCAGATGTGGCTATAATTCCTCATATACGTTGATGCGCTCGGAAGCTCCCATCATTTTTTTACCTCAGATTTCTCCGTGCTTTGAACAATTGGACCGGGCAGCTGGGTTGAAAACTATCGATCGAGTTCGAGTATTGCGGGAGGACAGTGGAGATGCAGCAGAACATCTGAAGAAAGCAGTCCTTGAGAGCCTTGGTGAGCCGCATTCGCTGCGGGATCTACCCTTTGCAGTAGATGGTGACGTCGCTGCTGCCAAGTGGTTGTTAAACTTATATGAATCTTCTCGTTAAAGAGACTGGGGAATGCCCTGTGGTCGTTCACGGGCATGGAAATCACGATCTGAAACCGATCTTCGATGCGGTTCATGCGGCATTCTTCGAGCAGAGAGTTGACCCAGTGGAGCCCGTGCGGGATCTGACCGTCATCACCTGTAATAATGGCCACCCTTCGCTTGGATTGTTGGAGAAATCTGCAGAACTACTCGGCGTGGATGTAGTAGTTGCCGGTGCGGATCGCAAGGAGTGGGTAAATGCGGTGGATAAGCCGCTGGCAATTCTTGAGGCACTTGATTTGGTGGAGACAAAATTCACGATGTATGCAGATTCCAGAGACTGTATTTTGATTGGGACTCCGCAGCGGGCTATAGACTCTTTTCGCTCAGACTTTCCAGGAAAGCAATTGATCTTCGGAGCGGACATCGTCAACTGGCCACCGGTATCCCGGTTTGCGAAATACGAAAAACAGTTGTCAGGGTCGAATGTCAGCCGCTATCGATTTTTAAATGGTGGTTGTTGGATCGGACGGACCTCATTCTGCAGAGGTTTTTTTGAAGAAGTTTTAGAGGGAGATCCAGTGTCGGAAGCACCCGATTCTGAGCAGGGATTGCTAAAAGCTCTTCTTCCCCGGTTTCCGGATGAAATTGGCCTGGATTACGGAACCAGGATCTTCTTTAACTGCGGGTTTGTGGCTGGCGATATCATCGAGATCAAAAAGTAAATTCAGTAGAATAACTTTACTTTTAACCCCCTGTGTAACAATCTTCCGCAAATGGAACTTCGGAGTTTTCTTGTAATCAGTAAGCCTCGCAAAGGCTCCCGTATCAAGGTGCCCGTTCATAAGATTCGGGCGGCAGCAGATTCGCTGCGCCGTGCTCTTGATTCCGGCACCCTCGGTGCCGCTTATGCTCTTGTCTCCGGTGGATCGGTTTATCTCTTTCGAGCCGCCTCTCGAGACGACCTGGAACGGCAGTTGCAGCGGCATCCTCTGGGGCAGGTTAGTGATGTAACCATTACAGAGGTCGTGGATTCAATGGACCATCTATCGCAAAAGGCTGACGAACAGTGATTGTAAAGACTCAGAGGGAAACCTTTTTTGAGCCACTGGAGCTCGATTGTGGAAAGACTCTGGAGAAGTGGAAACTCGCATATGAGACTTATGGGGAACTGAACGGTACAGCTACAAACGCGATTCTCATTTTCCATGGATTGGTTGGTGACGCTCATGCGACTGGCTTGCACACCACAGAAGATAAGATCCACGGCTGGTGGGATGGTATGATCGGCTCGGGGAAAGCATTTGATACGGATCACTATTTTGTCATCTGCATCAATTTACTTGGAGGTTGTGGTGGATCAACTGGCCCGGCTTCTCAAAACCCTGAAACAGGGAAGCCTTATGGTCTTGATTTTCCCCTCGTGACCCTGGCCGATATGGTGCGCTCCCAAAAAGTGTTGCTGAATAAGTGGGGGATTGAAAAACTATTTTGTGTGGTCGGGCCGAGCACGGGATCAATGCTCGCGTTGCAATGGGTGAAATCCTACCCCGATGCAGCCGAAGGAGCCATTCTCATCGCTGGGCCGGCAAGACTCTCAGCCCAAAGCCTGGCTTTGAACTGGGCCATGCGGGAGGCGGTGCAGTCGGATATATTTTATCGGGATGGAGATTATTACGGGAAAGATCCTCAACCGAGTAGGGGAGCGGCTCTCGCCTTCGCTTTGGGAGCCATTGGCTGGATGACTCCCCACTCAATGCAGAGTAAATTTGGACGAAATAAGCTTGAAAAGGCAGATCCCGATGACCCTTTTGCCCCACAGTTTCTAGTGGAGGGTTTCTTGGATAAGCGGGGTAAGGATTTTTGTCGTTTTTTTGATTCCAACTCTCTGCTCTATCTGACTCGTTCCATTGATCGTTTCGATGCGGCTGATGGCTTTGATTGTCTCGAAGATGCTTTCCGAGAGTTTCAGGCCCAATTTCTGGTGGTCACTTATGATACGGACTGGCGATATCCCCCGCATGAATCCAAAGAGATCGTAGCCGGATTGCAGGCGGCAGGGGTGCCCGTTCAGTTGATCGAACTATCCAATCCTGCTGGTCATGCATCGTTTTTGCGGCATACGGATCAACTCTCTGAGGTGGTCGCACCGTTTCTCTTGGAAATGAGTCAATTTGTTTGGGGTTCGGCGAATGAGTGATGAGATGCGGGTTGTCATCACCGGATGCTGCGGATCAGGAAAAACTCACTTGGCCCGCGGTTTGCAGGAACGGTTTAATTCCCCTTTGCTGTCACTGGATAAGATCGTTTACGGACGGAAGCCGGTTGAGGATGTTGAAAAAGGTAAAAGCAGGGTCTTCCAGCGAGAAAAAACTGACGTTCGAAAAGAGCTATCCGAATTCCTACTCCAGGATCAATGGGTGCTGGAAGGAGTGTATGGGGAATTGATCGAGCAGTCTTTGCAAAGGGCAACCCTCTACATCCTGGTCGATAGAGGCGTGGGAGAGTGCCTGGAGGGGATACGAATTAGGGGGCTGAAGATGTTGAAGCAATACGGTCGGGATCTAAACCCCGATCAAAAGAAGAGAATATTACAGCTGATTGAGGACTACCGTAAACGGGAGGATCACCTGGGTTGGTCCTGTCATCATGGATTGTTCGAGAATTTTCCGGGTAGGAAAATGCAGATTCAGTCCCAAGCGGAAATGGATCAGTTTTTGAAGCTCCCAGTTCGATAGCGTTTCATCGCTCTTGTCCAAAGGCTCCCAAAACTCATTCGCGGAAGGAGATATCGGTTATCTCCTTCGGATACCAGCCTGGGCTCTGTTGTGAAAGCAGCGTCAAATCCGAGTGCGCGAACCTCTTCTGCAATCCCTTTGCTGTAATCTCCGTATGGATAGGCGAAGGTTTTTCGGTTCCTTTTTTCGAGGCATCGATGACCTTTTCCGATTTCCAGCATGCGTCTATTTGGAGGAAGCTGAGTCAGGTGTGGATGATTCGTGGTATGCGTTCCCAGGGTCCATCCTTTTTGATAAAGGTCTTTGCAATCCTCATCGGTCAGTTTGGCGTAGGTGCTGGGGTTTTTCTTGGCGAAGGCAGAGATTTCCTCCGGAAGAACCTCGAGGGTTTGCGCAACGGTAGCGCAGAATGCTGTTCGCTCCTCCGGTTTCATCCCCCGCATCTTCTTTTTCGTGGAAAGGTAAGCGAATAATTTGTCCGTATCTGTCTGAAGAGATAGCTCGGAAAATCTGCTTTTCCGAGTGATTCGGAATGCAATCTCCAATGTTTCCGCGTGCATCAGAGGTGACTCATCTCCGGGGTGGATCGAGCGATCCAGGAGAAAAACGCCTCCCGTCCATCCTGCTTCCTGTAGGATTGGTAGCCCGAACTCGTAAACTCCACGAAATCCATCATCAAATGTGATGACCAACTCGCGTTTTGAGGAATCGGGCGGATCGGTTCGATTAAGAAAGTCGGAGAGATCCAGAGGTTGAAAATGACGGGAGATCCAGGAAATCTGCTTTTGGAAGGATTCAGCTGTTAAGCGGGGGAGGGCCTCATCCCAGACCTCGGAGGATTGTGGGAGAATGTTATGCCAGTAGACTAGGAACATAAGCCGGCTGCCCGGTAGGCGCTTACCCAACGTTTCTGTTCCAAATCCCGGGTAAAATCTTGAATCACTTTGGCATGGGCTGCTTCTACGAGTTGATTGCGCAGCGTGTCGTCGCTCAGGATTCTGAGAATCGCTGCTGCGAGTGCCTCGGCATCGCCAGGAGGAACCAGTAATGCTTCTTTCTCGTGGGTGACAAGATCTGGAATGCCACCTACCGTCGTTCCGACGAGAGGAACCTTCGCAAACATTGCCTCGAGAACTTTGTAGGGTGACGTGTCTGCGAAGGAGGGGGCTACGGATACATCGCAGCAACGGATGGCTGCCAACATTTTCTCGTGAGGGATTCTACCCATCTGCCATACACGTGCCTCCTCGGGAAGTTCTTCGATCAGCCGGTTGAAATATCCGACCTCCGTTTCCCGGAACGGCCCCCCCAGAGCAAGGGTGAAGCGGTGACCCGCGTCCGTGAGTTGGCCGTAGGCTCGGATGAGGGTGTCGAGGCCAACGACTCTGCGAAACTCGGCAAAGCAACCTATGATGGGTCTACCGCCCCATGGTTCAAATTTAGCAGCTGGGTCGAAGTTGTCTTCCGAGACACTGTTGCGGATGATTTTAACCGGGCATTTTGGCTGAAGGAGTCCAGTGATGATTTTTCGGGCGTGTTCGGATTTGCAGGTAATGAGACTTGCCGCTTGGACTGCCTGTGTCGTCTGTGCCAAGTGTCTGCCGAAGATGCGGGCCTCCAAGTCCTGCCCAATATAGGTTATAACCAGAGGTACATCCAACAGTGCCGCGGCGTATGCCCCGATGAAGGCCCTTTGTTCGAAGCCTCCATACACGTGAACCGCTGTTACATTCTCTTCCCGGCAGATTGACAGGAGGCGTTCCGCCCAGGAACGTCGCCTCAAATCGTAATTCAACATAGCCTCGCCGAGGAAAGGTGAAAGCGATCGATCCACTTTGAAGTCGGAGGCAAAAATTCGATAAGAACGACGGTCACCGGTTTCGATCTTTTCAACTCGGCCACTCCAGTCTCCCCTCCGGAGTGATATATCGAGTGAAATGGGGATCATTTCCACATGATCATCCAGAAGGGTAGACATGCGTTTTTTGGAGACAACGCTGCCTCCGAAACCAATTGGCTTGTCGCTAATTAGTGCAATGCGGGGTAGGCTATCTTTTGTCACAATATCGTTGTAGTTCTATTTTAGCTACGATCGAAATGATACATTTGATTCGAGTAGAAAAAGTCCTGCATCAAAGGCTCCTTGAAGGTTTATGTCATCTTCAGCCCAAGGGCCTGATCCGACGACTACCTCGCATGAGTTGGAGGAAGAGGCCAATGCATCGCGGAGATAGGAAATACCTTCCTGGGGTTCAATGGGTTCGATTCCTCTCTCACGAAGTTTTTTTAGGACAACCGGGTCGGCCATGCCGCCGTCCGCCCAGGGACCCCAATTGACCGAAAGAACACAGGTCTTGGGTGAAATGCTTCTGAAGTGCCAGGCAAAACGGTTGAGCACCTCATTTGCTGCCGCATAGTCGGATTGGCCGTAATTTCCGAAACGGCCGGAGACCGATGCAAAAAGAACAAGTGTCTTCAGATCTGTTAGCTCTTCGGCCAGGACGGGTAAGCAGGCAATTTTAGTGCGAATGACCTTGAGGAGATCTGAATCCGGTTTGTTCTCGATGAGGCTGTCAGCTAAAACTCCAGCTCCATGAATAAAGTGATGGATTCCTTTAGTTCTGGTTTTAATTTCCTTCAGTGTCCGCCGCAATTTATCGGCATCGGTAATGTCGATGGAGTGGTATTCAACAGTTACTCCAAGCGCTTTGATGTCGGCGATATTCTGCTCCACTTCCAAGAGGTGGAGGATTTGAAGAGCCATGGCTTCAATCTCCGGCGGTCCGGCATTTTTTGGCCGAAGATTGTCGTCTTTTAGGATTCTTGTGCGGATTTCAGGTAGATCGTGGCATCCCTCAAAAGGAGCAATTTTAGAAGAATCCCTCTCAGAGCGCCCGAGTATAATCAAATGGGCGCCGGAGCCTATCAAGAAGTGCAAGCATTTCGCAGTGATGCCGCGTGCTCCCCCGGTGGCTACAACAATTTCTCCCTCTCCATACGTAAAGTTGGATGTCTCCGCCGGGGTTTGCTTAGTTGGGACGAATATCCTTCTTTGGTCAGCGCAGTAGCCCACTTCCGTTTGGTTTGTTGAATAGAAAAGTTCATCCATGCACCGCTCAGCGATTGTCGCGGAGTCCGTGGCTTCGTTGAAATCGACTGCTTTGGAAAAGACATTGGGCCATTCCAGATCAAGCGTTTTTATAATTCCAACTCCAGCACCTCCAGTGAGTGGACCGCCTTCCCCTTCGGAATCCCGTCCGAACCTACCACCCAATAAAGATGTGGTAAGGATGCGGCCCATTTCTCTGCTCCCTGTTTGCTGGAGATCGGAGGAACAATGGCGGAGAATGGAAAACACGGATTGAATGTTTAGGGCAATGCTTTGTTCCCAATCACCGGGGAGAACTCCCAGGCTGAGTGGAGCCAGATGAACAAATCCTCGTACCTGGCCATGTTTCTCTCTGGCATCGTTGATGGTCTGAATCAGGGTCGTTTCAACGGAGAGAGCGATTCGGGGAAGTAGAACTGCTTTCGCCCCAGCTTCTCCGAGTTTCTGTATCACGGTATCCGCGACGCCACGCTCGTCCTCTGTAACGAGAAATAAACCTCCAACAGGTAAGGGTAAAGGCGTGGATAGATTTGCATCACGCTCTTCCATAGTGAAAGACGGAGAGGCCTGAAAGAGTTCTTGTGGCTTTGGGGAAGAGAGGGGATTGTCGCCTTTTGGAACATCTACGCTGGGAGATATCTCTGTAGAATCCTCTTCAAAGTGAAGTGTGGAATGAGCGATCTCGCGAAGTGTTTTCTTTTTGCCAAGCGCGCGCACAAGGGCCCGTGCATCGCCCGCGACGGAGAACTTTTCCTGAAGAACATCAAGGATCTCAATTCGCTTGATTGAATCGATTCCGAGGTCAGCTTCCATGTCCTGATCCGCCCCGAGCATTTCAGGAGGGTATCCGGTTTTCTCGCTGACGATGTTGGTGACATGAAGAAGGAGTTCCTCTTCGGTCCATTCATGCAGCGGCTTCCCGGTTACAGGTTGTTGCGCCTCAGGTGCAGTCTCTTCGCGCTTCTCTTCTCTTGGTGTAGAGATTGTACCTGTTGGTTTGGGAGCACTTGGGAAAACTGCAGGTGGCTGCGGTTGGGCTGTTGCAGTGTTGTTCGCAGGGTATGCAGGTGAGGAGGTGCCCGAGGAAAATTGACGCATTACGGTTTCCTGCAGACGGAGAAATTCCCGCATAGTTTCCTGATAGGCTGCGTAGGCATCGGTTGGCATTGGAGATGGGGTTGATCCGGCTGATGGGATGCCTGTGGGGGAGGTGAAAGTGTTTGCCGAAACGGTTGCCGCTTTCTTGGCCTGCGAGGCTTGTCTGGCTTTGTCCCTCTCTTCGAGAGTGAGTAGCGGGAGAGTCCCGTAACGCCCGTCTTCTTCCTCGTTTTGGCGAACGAAAGAACTGTTGATCAGCCAGGTAGTTGGGCTGAGTTTGTGTGGGGGGAGGGCCGCCAGTCGGTCGACTTCAATGCGTTGCACACGTCGATCAGTAAAGAGCCGAGAGAAATCAACGTCTCTTCCTTCCGCCCAGAGGCTTGAGATGGAAGTCAGTAATCCGGAAAGTCCTTTGCCTTCGTCATCCAATACAATGCTCGTGTGGTCCCGGCCCTTGAGGATTTGCGCAGTTAGGTTGGTCAGTATGTTGCGCGGACCGACCTCGACAAAAGTGCGCACTCCTTTCTCGTATAAATGGTTGATGGTTCCGACAAAGCTGACCGGGTTGGTAAGTTGGCTTACCAATAGATCACGGGCCTCGTTTTCATTGTCAGGGTAATCAGTCTGCGTGACTGCGGAAAAGACAGGGATCTTCGATGATTCGAGTCTCGTATTCGCAAAGGCTGTGGACCACTCCGTCTGTGCGTCGGCCATCAGTGGAGAATGGAACGCTCCGGATACAGGAAGAAGTGAGGAGCGGATTCCCTCTGAGTTCAACTTCTCAACAAGGGCTTCGAGGGGTTCGAGAGGTCCAGCCACGATGACTTGTCGGGGGGCATTGTGATTCGCGATCACTAAATCGGGGAACCCCTTCAAGATCGAGGTGATCTCATCGGGTGCCGAATGAACGGCAGCCATGCAGCCTTCCGGTGCTTTGCTCATCGCATTGCCGCGGAGGAAGGACTGTAGGAGGGCATCCTCTAGAGAGATTCTGCCTGCAGCAACCAGAGCGGGAATTTCACCGTAGCTGTGACCGGCGGTGACGTCTGGGTTTACTCCTATGTCTTGTAAGAGTTTCAGGAATCCGAGAGAGATCGCTCCGATGGCTGGTTGAGCGATCTCGGTTCGTGCCAGCTGATTCCTTTGCTCTCGCAAGCGTTCGGGTGAAAAGGCGGTGGGCGGAAAAATGTGACGGCTGAGTTGGCCGGTTTCGAGGGATGCTCCGATCTGATCTGCCTTTTCAAGAGCTTCCCTCAACGGATTGAGGAAAAGAGCAATCTCTCCGGCCATGTCGATGTTCTGGGAGGCCTGCCCGGGGAATAGAAAAGCAATCTTCCCCACAGTGTCCGAGTCCTTTTTGTGAGCGATCAAACAACGATGGTTTGCCGTTGAGCCGTTAGCCGAGAGGTCTTTGAGACACTCCAAAAGTTCTTCCTTGGATGAGACGACTGCTGCTATTCCATCTTTTCTGCATTCAAGGCAGGTTGTGAAGGCAATGTCTGCTAATTTTAGGTCAGGCTTTGCGGCGAGAGCTGCTGACCAGCGTTCAGCGTTGGCTTTCAATTCTGTATCGTCGCGGCCTCCGATTATGACGATTTCCGCAGGCCATCTGGATCCACCCGGTGCTCGCGGGGCTGTTTCACGGTTGTACTCTTCGAGGGCAACGTGGAAATTTGTCCCACCGAATCCGAAGGCGCTGACACCAGCCCGCCGGGGAGTGGTGTTGGCATTCATCCAGGGGTGCGGGGTGCGGCGAACATTGACCGGTGTTGTCGGATCTTCCAGTCCGGAAAGCGGTTTGGTCACTGAAGACAAGGGAGGAAGTACTTTGTAGTGAAGCGCCAATACGGATTTTACGAGCGCAGCCATGCCGGCGGCGGTTCGGGAGTGTCCAAGAACTCCTTTGGAGGAGCTGATTACACAGGAATCGGGTTCGGCGCCTTCAGAGCGAAGGGATTCGATGATGGTCTCGAGTTCCGCAGAATCGCCCACCGGAGTTCCCGTAGCATGCGCCTCGTAGAAACCGATGGTGGATGGGGAGAATTGTGCGTTGGCGTAAGCGCGTTTGAGGGCGCGTTTTTGTCCGAGGGGGCGGGGGGCTGTCATCCCCAGAGCCTTTCCGTCACTGGAACCTCCCACACCTTTGATAACCGAGTATATCCGGTCGCCGTCCCGCTCGGCATCGGCCAGACGTTTCAGTACTAGAAATACGATTCCGTCACTCAGCGCGATCCCATCCGCGGATTCATCAAAAGGTCTCACCTTCCCTGTGCCCGATAGAGCACCGACCTTGCTGAACGCTACGTAAGCCGGTGGTCCCATAACGATCTCGCTTGCACCGGCCAGCACGACATTGCTCCGCTTTGAATTCAGTTCTCTCGCAGCCAGATCAATCGTGGCCAGTGAGGAAGCACAAGCGGCATCTACGGTATAGTTTGGCCCGCCGAGGTCCATCCGATTTGAGATTCGACCCGAGACAACATTGGTCAGCGTGCCCGGCAAGGATTCTTCTCTCAGGGGTGGCATGCGCTCGAAGACCTCAGGATCGGTGTCCGGATCGAACAGGCCGAGGAGGGCACGCACGATCAAAGCGTGACCGAGATGACCGCCGCCGTCCGCATTAGCGAGGATGACGGCTGTGTTTTCCCGGTCGAATGGTCGCTTGTCGTAGCCCGCATCGGCGAGGGCTAATCGGGCCGCTTCCAAGCAGAGCAGGTTTGAAGTGCTCATGTGGCGAGCCGAGGCGGGAGGGATACCCAGCTTTGCAAGATCTACGGCCACATCCGGAAAGAGTCCTCCCCATTTGGAAACTGTCTTCCCGGGAGCGTCTGGATCCGGGTCATAGTGCAAGCGGGTATCCCATCGGTTCTTCGGGATTTCTCTTACAGCAACATGGCGGTCCATCAGGTTTTTCCACAAGGCATCCTTGTCGGCTGCATCGGGAAGAAATGTGGAAATCCCGACCACTGCAATGTCGACCGGAGGTTCGGCTTCAATGGTTTGAACGGAAGGTTTTTCGGAAAATTCTGAAAGCAATAAATGACTGCCGGAAACGATCTCGTCGTGAAGCGAGCGAATGTCGGTTAATTCATGGCGCAGGGTGACCGTTTCGCCGACCATGAACATTCCGCGGGTCAATTGGTCTACCGCTGAGACCTTTACCAATTTCCCCTCGGAGTTTCTTTCGATTCCTTTGGTAGCGACACGGAGTCTTCCGAGCGTGAATTCCTCCAGCTCGTTGCGAATCTCTTCTGCCGGGACTTGCTCGGTGAGGAGTTGCCGACGCCGCGCGAGAAAGTCATCCGCAAATTGGGACTGCATGCAACGGTTTGCGTGCCCTGGAGCAACCGGAAGGCAGACCGTATCTTTGCACTGCAGTGCCTGCTGTTGAAAAGTCTCTGTGATCGCCCCGTGCTGGACTGCTTCTTTCGTGAAGAGGTAGGAGGTTCCAATGAGGACACCCCAGCCAAATCCTTTTTCAATCAGTGGGGCGGCCATAGCAGTCGCCATCGCAGAGGAGAGGGCATTGTGGATTCCTCCGGCAAAGAGGATCTGAACCGAAGAAGGCTCAACGGATTCCTCCAAGAGGGTTTCCACCATTCTTGACCAGAGAACGAAGCTGCTCAGCGGTCCGACGTGGCCGCCGCATTCTCTTCCTTCAAAAATGAAACGTCGCGCGCCCTGTTTTAAAAATATGCGAAGCAGGGAAGGGGTTGGAATATGGAGAAAAGTGGCTATCCCTTCTTTTTCCAATTGTTCCGCTTGGTCTGGTCTTCCTCCTGCGATGACCACGAAGGGTGGACGGGTCGCAAGAATGGCCTCGAGCTGTTCTTTCTGTAGCTCGGGTGGGACAAATCCAAGGATGCCCGCACCCCATGGCTTTTCGCCGATCTTCTCTTTCGCCTCCTGGAGTAAAGCGAGAGACCGTTCCCTATTGAGAAGTGCCAGTGCCAGTGTCGGCATCGCCCCTCCATCGGAGATTGAGGAGGCAAAGGCCGGAACATCACTGACTCTCGTCATCGGGCCCTGCACAATACCAGCTTGGATACCCAGGTCGGATGCCAGTGAGCTGTCGGGTCCGAGGTGCTCCTTCTCCGCTGAGAAAGCCGGTAGTTTCTGACTGGCCTCGCCGATTTCCTGAATCAGGTGGCTGAGGTTGGAAAAGTGATTGGCGTAGACTGCCGCAAGTCCGATTGCCTGACCCAGAGGCCAGATCGTGTTTTGAAGAGAACCCCAGCCCACATACTGGGAACGAATTTTTTCGCTAGTGTCGGTGGAATTCGATTCGGCCGACTCTTCGTCTGCCAGTAAAGCCTGAAGGTCATTATTTGCTGAAAAGGTGGGATGCACATAAGCACGCAGTGGATGAGTGATACCCAGAGTGCGGGTTTCTTCTCCCGAAAGGTGGCGCAGAGACATTTTGGTCTTCTCATCCAGAGGCGAGTCGGGGAGTAACCAGGCTGCCTCCTCGAGAATCACACCGGCCGCGCCAGCTATCCGGCAGGCGGCTGCACTTTGCAGGCTGATACCGCCCCGGCAGTAAACGGGCAGGGGTAAGTCAGGTATTCTTTGCGCGGTAACAAAGCTGGATTGGTTTCCGCCAAAACCAGCGGCTTCGCTGCCCGGTAAGACCAGGCCATCCCATCCTTTGAGATTGTCTAAGTGTTCTTTATTGGGTGGCGATGGTAGCTCGGCAAGAAGTCGGCGACCAATGGCTGAAATTCGGGTAGGGTTTGGAAGTGAGCTCCCGTTCGGTGATTGTATGAGAAGTGTGTGCGGGCGATTGCTTAAAGCGGACTTCCAATCGTCGATCCAGGAAAGTTGATCGGTGTGGATCTTTAGCCCAAATGTGCTGGTGGCCGATATTGAGCCGAGTAGATTTTTTACCTGTGAGACTAGATGTCCCCGGTTTTTGCAGAAGACCGCATCGATGAGGCCAGTTGCTCCCGCTTTGGTTGCTGAGGCACAGATGCCTGTATGAGACCATTCCGCTGGGGCACTGACGAGAATCTCGAAAGAGGAGGCTTTCACGGTGGTCCTGGCTGAATGGTGTTGTGGTTGTAGTGAGGTGGAGATGAAAAAACGGGCCCGATAGTCGGGCCCGTTATAGTAAGAGTAGTAAGACGAAGATTTATTTCTTCGGCATGTGATGTTCTTCGACGTGGTCGGCGAAGGCATCGAGCCAATCAGCACTGTCAACGACAGGAGTGATGTCCACAGAGCTGAGATCAAAGCTAGGTGTGTAGCGAACGATCTTGTTCAGCGCTTCAGCAGTATCGGCATTCACAATCATAGCAAAACCACCGCCAATGAAGGACCAGCTGTGCTCAATTTTTCCAGATTCCTTGGCCTTTTCCAGCTTGGCTTTGATGGTGCGCAGGGTTTCAGGGTGATGGGATGCCACTTCGGCTTTGTCAGTGATAGGTTTCGAGATAACGAGGAACTTCATGGTTTCTGTTTCTATTTAGTTTTGAACGACTTGAGCACCGATAGCCAACGTGGCCGACGGCCTTTAAAAGTCGTATTGAGTAACATCACTGAGGAGCTATAGTGTCAAGGCGGATTTTGTTTTGATTTTGGAACACATTAAGGTAATTGCGACGTAGAACTGAGTTTTTAACTAAGCTGATCGTAATAGCTCTAGTTGTAGGTATTTAGCGACTTGCTGAATTTTGAGGGGATTATACCGATTCGATTTAATTCTGTCCTGCGACCATGGTGCGCCCAGAGACAATTCTGGCGTGGCATCGCAAGTTGGTCGGCCTAAAATATACTGCCAAGCGTAGAATAAACACATCCAGACAACAGCGCATGGAGGTGATTCGTGAACTGTGCGTAAAGTTTTCGGAGGAAAACACAGGATGGGGTTACGGACGGATCCAGGGGGCGCTGTCAAATCTCGGCTATGAGGTGAGCATGACCACGTTCGGAAACATACTTCGAGCGAAGGGAATAATCCCATCACCGGAGAGAGGGAAGCAGTCGAACTGGAAGACCTTCGTTCGCTCGCATTTGGACGTAATTCAGACGAAAGTAGGGTGCCCGCAACAGAACGCCTTTGCTGAGAGTTTCGTTTCCTCGATCATGCGGGAGTGCGTGGATAAAATGATCTTCTTCGGCGAACGACCGCTTCGCCGGGCGATCAGCCAGTTCGTGGAACACTTTCATCGTGAGCGTAAACATCAAGGAATCGAAAACGTGATTCCTTTCCCCAATGCCCCCCAAGGCGGCCCCGATAGCGGACTGATCGTAAAAAGTGAACAGCTCGGGGGGTGCTGAACTACTACTATCGAGAAAATAAAAAGGAGGAATCACTGGTTGTGTAGCGAAATTCAACGAAAAGGTGATCGTATCACGAAGTGCCTCCAAAGGCGTCAAATGATCGTACCACGCAGTGCCACCGAAGGTGCCAAATCGTGCAAGATTACGGGCCTGTTATGAGGCTTGGGTCTGTCCTTACGATGGTTGATTTCGATCATTGTGATCGTCCACGAAGTGCCGCGATGCGACCAATAAAAAGTGCCCGATGGCGCTGAAGCCCTTTAATTATGGGCTCTGGAGTTGTTAACCATCCCGCGTCCGCGGGACTTTCCATTGTTCACCTGCGGTGGCACTGCGTGGTACGATCAGTTCGACTTTCTATAAGTGATTGGCCAGCCAGGACAGCCCTTCGGATAAATACCAATTACGAGCAGTCAAGCTTCGGGGCATCATATCAAACCCAAGATGCATGCAGCCGGAATAAAGGACTTATCTTGGAGACTTTTTTGATTCAAATAATCCCTAAAGTATTGTCTATTAGGATTTTATAATGGAGCCACCTGTCGGGATCGAACCGACGACCTGATGATTACAAATCAGACGGTCCTATTTCTATTAGCGTTGATAAACAGGTGTTTACGGAACAAGACAATGTAGGAATATGCACGAATTGTCTTGTTTTAAGGGCAAATGAGGGCACAATCCTGTTTCATGAAGCCAATCACATTGCCGATCACCCGCCGGGGAAATCGTTACGTATTCTCGATTCCCGCAAGATTTACCGCGGAGGGAAAACGCCTTCGGCAAGGCTATGAGTCACGGGAGGAAGCGGAGAAGGCCAGGGCCGCCGTCATGCGAGGAATTCGCCGGGACGGGGCCGGGGCAATGAATATTCCGGCAAGCCTTGCCGATGATGCGAAAAAGGCCAGCAAACACCTCGAAGGCACAGGGCTTTCTCTGATGGACGCCGCCCGGATCGCAAAGGAGATCGAAGACGCCCGGAGCCAATCCGTTCCCTTCAATGAGGTATGGGCAAAGCACGAAGACGCCCGGAGCAACAAATCTGCCGCCTATCTTCGATCCTTGTCCATGATGCGCCGGAAGATTCTCCCCACGATAGGAGACACCCTCGTTTCTGATCTGGACCCGCAGACCGTAGAGGAAGCCGTTGAGGGCGAATTCCCGACCGCACACGGATTCAATCTTGCCGTCCGCACACTATCGCCCGCCTTCGCCTCCGCCGTCCGTCGTGGATGGTGTAGGGAGAATCCTTGTGTAAAGATCGACAAGCGGGATACCGGACGCCGGACAATCGACTTCCTAACCATTCCCGAGTCAGAGGCCGTTCTATCCGCTTGCAAGGATTGGAGCAAAGACAAGACCTTGCCGGAATGGATGCCGCCTGATGCCTCAGGAGGGCTTGCCGCCGTCTGTCTGATGCTCTTTGCAGGAATCCGCCCGGCTGAGGTTTCAAGGCTGGACTGGCAGGAAATCGACCTGGAGGCCGGAACGATCTTTGTTCGCAACCAGAAGGCGAAGACCGACCGGAGCCGATTCATTGAAATGCCGGATGCCCTTCAGGATTGGCTCGTGACCGTTCCCGAAGCCCAAAGGCAAGGAAGGGTTTCCCCTCCGCAGTGGGAAAAGATTTGGAAGGTAATCCGTTTGAAGTCAGGAATCGGGGGCCGCAAGGACGTTCTCCGCAAGAGCTTTGCCACCTATCACCTTGCCGGATATGGAGACGTTTCCGCGACTCGTTCCATTATGGGGCACGAAGTAGGCGACACCCTCTTTTCTCACTACAGGGGGGCAGTCCGAAAGAAGGACGCACTTGCTTTCTGGTCGATCCGTCCAGAAGGGGCGAAGTCTGCAATCAGGAGGGTTTCTTAATGGACAATCAAGGGGCACCCCAAAAATTAAATCCTGATACCTGGGGCACCTGGTATTATTTTGCACCTGTTAGGCGAAAGTTTCGAAAGGAAGGTACTAGGCTTACTGATGATGATTTGACGGTCATAGAGACGATGGCACTTGGCGCTTTTACGCTTGAACAACTTCTTTCGACACAGCCGGTAGAATCTGCAAATTACCTCTCTCGCTGTGTTGCTTTCGCTTGGAGCAATAAGCCTAAACTATGGATTCGCGAAGCGATTCTTCTCCATGCCGACGGGCTCAAACGAATCCTCGATGGAGATATTCGAGAAGCTCAATTTCCCGACATTGAAACAATGGCTTTAGAAGTGGGGCGACGTATTGCGACTAAGGAAGGCTTTGAGGCTCCGAAGAGAATCGCGTACGATCTGTTTAGAAAAGTCATCAATGACCTTCGCACTGAAATAAAAAAACACCCCAATGCCTCAATAGAATAGGGCTTATGGCGGTTTTTCGCTAAAACCCGCCCATTCGTTTTCGTGCCGGATTAAGGTTTCGGCGCATCTTTGGTTAGCATGGATAAAAATCATGCACCAAAAGAATCAGCGGGTAACCCCGTTTTTATCACATTGTCTGATGCCTGCAAGCGCTATAGCATCTGCTACCGCACGGGAATCAATCTGGTCAACGATGGCATTCTCCCACACGTTCGAATAAGAGGAGGCAACCGAATTCGGATTCCGGTAGAGCAAGCCGACAAGGCAATGTTTGCCGGGCTCGAAGGAGGTCGGGAATGATCGAGGGAATTACCTTCGAGATCGACGACACCGAAGCTGAGCTTTTGGCAATGAGAGCAGGCGTTCGGGACCAGCTAAAGGAAAGAGCCGAGCGCAAGGGCAAAGCCGCAACAGGGATCTACCCGCAGGGCTTGACCGCTGAGGCATTCACCTGCTTCGGACAACCAGGTGACCGGGGATGGTTCTACCTCCGGGGGCCGCTGCCCGTTGTTCTCTTCCTAATAAACCAACTAGACATTATCGGGAAGCCGTTCGTGCAAGATAGACCTGAAGTCGGGAGGGCGAACTGATGGTCACGACAACCCGGCTTCTAGAAATCTTCGGTGCCGATGTCGTGCTAATGGCATTTTCCACAAAACAGAAGGGCCCAAGAAACCCCGGATGGCAGAGATCGCAAAAGGAGTCTTTTTCTGACCTTGATTCAAATGAAGTAGATGCAGGGCTGGCAAATTGCGGAATCCTACTCCGCGACGGTCTGGGGTGCATTGATCTCGATGATGACGCAGCACGAGACCAATTCTTCGACTTAAATCCCGATATGGCCGAAGCCTTCGCTGTTCGTGGAACAAAGGGCTGTAAGATTTTCGTCCGATGGGCAGATGGCTACCCACAGGGCGGACAGAAGATTAAAAACCGAGCCGGCGTTGAAATCGCTGAAATTCTAGGAGACCTCAAGAACGCCACGGTTGCAGGTATACATCCATCCGGGACACCCTATCACTAAGTAGGAGGGGATGAGATTCCAGAAATATACTTTGAGGAGGTTCGATGGCCTTCCTCGTGGAATCTCGGTGCAATCGTATCTGCTGGGCAGGCACAGGCCGAAGAGGAATTGATGCGTCTGAAGATGCGTTACGGCGATCCATGGAAGATTGAAAAAGCGAAGACCGCCGATGGTGTGGAGATCGAAATCGTTGTGGGTTTGAATGAGCGATTCTGGGCCGGAGCAATTGGGAAAGAAACCGATCTGGTACATTGCCCGGATACTCAGGCTTTTTGGAACTACGACCAGGAAAGTGGGCTGTTTGTCCCACTTTCGGCTGAAGGTCTTCGTGAGATCGCAGGAATGCGGCTCTTTCAAGCTGCAAGCGATGAGAATCGTCCCGAGGTCAAGAATTTGGCCACAGTCAATCATCTGGATCGAATTGTCAAAGCCGCTAAAGGAGTACGGGAGCACCGCAACTTTTTCGATGGTGGTCCACAGTCCATCCATTGCGCGAATGGTCACATCCGGGAAGACCTGACTTTCGACTCGGTTTTCTCGCCGTCCTATCGGTCCCGCAATCGTTCGCCGTATCCATTCCACGATGATGCCGATTGCCCAAGATTCCGCGAAGAGCTACTGCAAAGAGTCCTACCCGACAAGGATGACCGGATACTGATGCAAAAGATTTTCGGTCTGGCATTGCTGGGAGACAACCCGGCGCAGCGGATCGCGTTGCTACATGGACCGGGAGGGGCTGGGAAAGGTGTCCTACTTCGCATCCTACGCGCCGTAGTCGGTCCCGATAATGTTTGCGAACTAAGGACCAAACACCTTGCCGAGCGATTCGAGATCAACCGCTTTGTCGGCAAAAGTCTTCTGTTGGGGTCAGACGTTCCCGGCGACTTTCTGGAATGCAGAGGGGCCGAAGTGCTGAAGTCTCTGGTGGGTGGAGATCCGCTTTCCGCTGAGGGTAAAGGGCAAAACACATATGTTACGGTAGAGGGCAACCTCAATGTCTTTATCGTATCAAATACGCGATTACGTTGCAGACTCGACGGCGATGTCGGTGCATGGCGTCGTCGGCTGATATTATTCGAGACGAAAGCCGAACCACCCAGCAAGCGAATCCCAAACTTCGAGAAAGTTCTACTTCGTGAAGAAGGGGCAGGCATATTGCGATGGGCCGTTGAGGGGTTCGCCGCCGCTTTAGTCGATCTGGAGGAAACAGGCGACCTGGTGCTGACTGATGACCAATCGGGCCGTGTAGATGATCTACTTATGGAGTCGGCATCCTTGGAGCGATTCGTCGAGGTGGGTATCTGCAAGGGATCTGGGAGCCTCACGGTTGACGAGATCGAACGAGCCTTTGCCGATTGGTGTAGTGACCGTGGATGGTCCGTTCCTCCTGTCTCACGGATTCACAGAGAGTTGGGCGATCTTATGTTGCGGGTCCATGGAAAGCCAAAATCCAACAGCGTAAAAGGCGACGATGGAAAATCACGTCGAGGCTGGAGAGGTGTCCACTTAACAGAAGAAGGAGATCCATCATGAGCCTTTTATTGGATAAGCTCGAAAACCTTAAAGGCACACCAGACCGAAAGATGACGGCACGTTGTCCAGCTTGTGCAGAAGGTGGTGGAGATACCAAAGGCGACCACCTTGTGATCTTCCCGGATGGTCGATTCGGTTGTGCAGCCAATCACGGCGATGCCGAACACCGGAAGGAAATCTTTGCTCTCGCGGGAGACAGAAAACCACGGGAAACGCGCTTGAATCTGGGACAGGTCAGGCGTCCCAAATGCCGTCCAATTCTTCAGCGTCAAATTCCTACCGACTCGAAAAAAGGCGTCCCAAGCGTCCCACTTTTACAACCTGAACCAAAAACAGAACAATCTGGGACGGCTGGGACGGGTAATTTTCACCCTTACGCGCGAGGCAAAAAAAGAGAATCCGTAAATGCTGATATAGGGTACAGCAAACCCGTCCCAAGCGTCCCACGGTCTGAACCAGTTCCAAAGGAACTTCCATCAAACTACCACGATGAACTGATCGAACCCGCCGCCGAACCGATGCGACCACACGAAGATTTCTATAGCTACGTCGAACGAGTCTTCCCGCAGTATGGAGCAACCACGCACAAGCCTACTGGTGAACCTGAACCCGCCCTGACACAAGAAAATGACTCTCAGCAAAAAGGAATCTATTTGAACTTTCAATCTAACGCAGGGGTGCCGCTCAAGACTGTCGTTTACACGCACGCTCTGAAATTCCTGAACTTCCCATTTTGAAATCATAGCCAGCATGAACCGATTCCCTGAAGAGCTGACAATTCCAGAAGCAGCCGACGCTTGCGGAATCTCTGAGCGGACAATTCGCAGGGCGATAAAAAAGGGAAGCTTGCGCGCACGGTTCTACAATTCCCGCGTTGTTCGCATAGAACGCGAATGGCTGAACAGGTGGAGAGAGTGTCCGCAAGTCGTCACTTCTCTTTCTGGCGAAAATGAAGATTCCGGGTCTCAATGATCCCATGACGCGGACGGAATACTTCAGTGCAGCCAGGGGTTCTTTGCGAGAGTTTCCCAGGGAGCATTCCAGCGATTTGCTGGCGTCCGCGTCTGACTTTTATCAAACACCGAACACCAAACCACTATGATCGATCTAAATCAAAGCGATCCCTTCAATAGGGCAAACCAGAGGCGACAGAAGCTTCACCTAACACCGAGGGCCGTTGCATATGAGTCCGACGACGTTTCCAATGTTGGCGACGGTCTATCGTTCGACGCTTTCCTTGAGGGATCTTCCGAGCCGATGCCCGAGCACGATATTGCCGGGCTGATTTCCTTCGAGAAGCGACTCAGAGAAATCGTTTCCGTGATTGAACACAATTCGCATGACGTAGCACGCAAACGCCACGACGAGAAAACCGTTTCTAACATTGCAGCGCTGAAGAGCGGGGGCAAACCAGGCTCGACGGACGATTCAAAGCGGGAGGCGGTAGCAGCCGCAAGACGACTAAAGAGCCAGGCAAAATTGGCACGCAAAGAACACCACGAAAGCCTCCAAGGACTTCTTCGTCCGATCTTCGAGCAAGCCGCGAAGATGATTCGCGAACACGCTCATTACATCAGAGAAAACGCGCAGGAAGCCGCGGCTGATTTTGGCATCCTGATTTCAGGAGGTTCTCTTCTGGCTATAGAGCTGACCGGATACTCCGAACGCCTGGAAGATGCAGCTACCACACCGGCTGGCATTGGAGCTTCAGCAGTCGGTCAGTTGCGGGCTTACGGCTTTCACAGCCTCGCAGACACCATCGAAAAGGAGGTCTCAAAATGAAAGAAATGCCTAAATTCTTAACACTTCATCAAGCTCGTGAGGGCTTGGAGTCTGAAGCCAAAACACTGGGGCTTCCCGTTCCGGAGGTTCATAGTCTCAGGGAAACAAGGATTGCATGGGACAACCTACAGCAAAAGAAGACAGAGGCGGCTTCCAAGCCAGCAACTCAGCCCACAATTCCGAAGCCAGCAGCGACACCAAAGCCAGCTGAACCCAAGGCACCCGAATCAGTTGGCTCTCTTCCTGAGCAGTACGCGTCCCTCTCGACTCCCCAGGAACGCGACGCCTTCCGCAGAAAGCACATGGCAGAGCTGCAGAAAGATCCATCCGCATTCCAGCGAGCAATAGACAACCGCCGCAGTAAGAGCAGGGCCGAGAAGCGAACCGGGAAACCAATGTCCGCAGAGGACTTTTCAGCGGACGATGCACCAATTGAGGAAAAGCCTCTTTCGTCTCGGGAGTTCGTTGAGCAATACACTGCGATCAAATCTCCCCAGGAACGCGATGCCTTTCGCCGGAAGCACGCAGAGGCATTCCGTCGTGTGGTAGATGCTGGGGGCTGATCAATGAAAAAGTCTTCCGATAGAAAGATTGTTTCAGACTCTGGCTGGCTGAAGCTGGAACATTCGCGCGCACGGCTCAGGGAAACCCCTGCTGACCGTAGCCAGGGAATTATTAGCCGCTTCACGGATCTGGCACACGGCAAGGTCATGGATGCTGAGGTTGCTGCAGAATTCGGAGTTGAACCCACCTCAACGGCAATCGCAGTGTCGGTCTACAAGCCCGTTCATCGATCGTTCGTTGTTGAATACGCGTGTGAACCTCAGCCAGCGAAGAGGTTTCTGCAGCGCCACAGGGCATCCATGTCTTATCTATTCAAGCTCGGGGGAGATCCATGCAGCGCATTGCCCGGATACCAGGATCTTAAACCGGGACCAGTGGGGCCGCTTTACTAATTTGTCTCAGGTAGTGATAAGCCTGGATTAAGTGCGATAAATAAAAAATCGAGGGCGCCGGCTGATGTCCCGGCGCCCTCTAACTTTCAACAACATGAGCAGACTACGCATAGTTACAGAATTCCTAACCGGATCCGTTGCCAAGGGTGCCCAGAAGGTCCGGACGATGATTCGGAACATGGCCAGCGATGTTTCCGGCAGCATTGGGAGAATGGTCGCCGTGGGTTCGGTAGTTGCCGGGATCAAGGGATTGCTGAATGAGGCTGAACGAATTTCGGACGTAGCGAAGAAGTTCGGCGTCCTGCCTTCAGAGATTCAGAAGCTCGAGAACGTGGCACGGATATCCGGGGCAAGCGTCGAGGGCCTGAACGGTGTGCTGAATGCCTCCTATCGCCGGGCACAGGAAGCGGCCAACGGCAATAAGACCTACCGCGATTCGTTCGAGCGGCTTGGGGTCTCCATGGACGAAATCAAGAACATGAGTCCCGTCGAGATCTTCAACGCCATGGCAGACGGGGTGAAGAACTCAGATGACCGGATGCAGGCCTTCTTGCTATGTCTCAGCAAAGATGGGATATCTCACAGAAGCGGTAAATATGGGGTAGAACCCCTAAAACCAACGGGTTACGCCTAGAATCGGGCGAAAACGAAAGATGGTAAGAATCAGGCCTAAATGAGGCATATCTCACGCTTTTGGTAAGTCGATTGAGGGAGTATCGACAAAAAACCGGCTTGCGGGCCGGTTGCTTGGGAGATGCATGAGGTGCGCATGGGTTCTACCATGGGGATTCTTCGACCGGGATTGCTGCGGGTTCGTCCGGGACTCTACGGCGGAGATCGGAACGCCTGGTCTTCGCGTTGCGGCTTGAGCCTTCTTTACGTCCGCGCCCTTCGCGGGCGAATCGGACAACCTGATCATGGCGGTAGACTAGCGATCGAATGACTTGCTGCCAGTCTCTGGCTTTGGCGCTTTCCGGTGTAGGGATCTCGGATTTTGGATTGAGACGCCGAAGAAGGTAGAGGAGGTAGCCGTCGCGCCTTGATCCTCGTCGTTCTCCGATGTCTTCAACGTCGCAGGGGAGCAGGGACGCGAATTCTTTCAGATGCTTGGAATGGGAGCGAAGGAGATTGACCGACTGGCAGAGGAAATGGGCTACATGTCCGACGAAGCGGTTGAGAACCTCGCCAAGACCAGCGTTCAAAGTAAGAAGGTGTTCGCCCGATTCACCCAGGCAGCCGCATCTCTTGGAAGCTTTGTGATAAAGGTTGCTGATAGCGTGGCCTCAGTTTTAGGCGGTCTAGCGCAGGCATATTCTGGCTATTTCAGTTCATCGATCGAGCTTCTGAAGGCTTACCTTGGTATGCTCAGAGACGTAGCTTCCGCGCTCCTTCGAATTGGTAACATCGTTGTCGATGTGGTATCGCTGAATTTCAAGAAGGCAGCCAAGGAAGCACAGACGATGGGCGCAGAGATCGCAGATGGAATCGGAAAGGGATTCGACAGAGCAAAAGGCGCTGCCACAGCTTTCGGCAACAACTGGAAAAATAGCATCAACGCCGTAAGGAAGTTTGTGGACCGAGGTGAACGACCAGATTGTTTTCTCGATCCGGTAGAGACAGCCGCCTAGAGCGGGGGCGTTACTAATCCTGACACCCTTGTTGGCTGACCAAGTGTCAGCCGAACTGACCCTTTCAGCCCTCGCCCAACCAGGCGGGGGCTTTTTCGTGTCTGGAATTAAGGGCACGTTAAGGGCACAGAGCAAAATTAAGGCATAAAAAAACGCCTACGAATCTTTCGTAAGGCGTTGATTGTCAGCATGGAGCCACCTGTCGGGATCGAACCGACGACCTGATGATTACAAATCAACTGCTCTACCAGCTGAGCTAAGGTGGCGTAAAAACAGAATAGGAGGAAGTTTTTACCGAATGCAAGGAGGGAAATGCGTCTTTTCTTACTGAAGATGAAACTAAAGAGGAGTGGGGCAAACCAGGACGTCGCGCGGCAATCGCGCAGACGGCTTCGCTCTCCGACCTACGCCGAGTCAAGAGCGTGAGCTTTACGTAGTTCATTCGCTTACCGTAACGCCTTGGGTCGCTCGAAACGACCACAAGTTACTTTTTAAATAAGTGCAACCCACTATTATTCTGAATGATTTATTGATCTGTAAGTCCAGCGCCCTAGGTTGGATGGGGTATAGAATAGAGTGGTTTACTTTTTGAATCACGAAATTCACAAACGCCTACCCTGGAAATCCATAACCTTTCAATGAGCTCCAATGCATCGGCTCTGAAGCCGTAAGAAGCAATAGGGCTTTGCAACTATGAAGAATACACTGCTACCCATTCATTCTGTCTTCCTTTTTCTTATCACAATCGTTGGCTTTCCGATCTCGCTTGCTGCGGCCTTTTGGGGGGAGCCGCCGGATGCGAATCACCCTTGGGCTGTGCATGACGCGAATCGCCCGCAACCGCCTCGCGTTGAACCCGCACCGACCCCAGGTGGGCCCCCTTCCGATGCGGTTGTTCTATTTGATGGGACGGTAGATTCCCTCGAGAACTGGCGGCACGTAAAGCCTGACGACAAACGAAAGGGAGACTGGGTGTTAAAAGATGGGGCTCTAGAGTGCGTGCCCGGCTCGGGCTATATCGCAAGTGTAGCGGAATTTGGTGATTGTCAGTTGCATATTGAGTGGCTTGCACCAGTCGACATCAAGGGTTATGGACAAGGCCGTGGAAACAGTGGGGTGTTCTTAATGGGCATGGTTGAGGTTCAGGTTTTGGACAGCTACAACAATCCAACTTATGCAGATGGCACCGCTGGCGCCGTCTATGGTGTCATGCCGCCTGCGGCAAATGCCCTGCGAGGCCCTGGAGAATGGCAAAGCTACGATATTATCTTTCGTCGACCAATCATCCGCGATGGTGTGGTCATCGACGAGGGCTCGCTGACTGTGTTCGTAAATGGCGTAGTCGTTCAGGATTGCACGGCGCTCGAGGGGGGTGGTGGTTGGAAAAAGCGTAAGCCGCTGAACCGTGTATTTCCCGAGAAAGGAAGTCTTGAACTGCAGGATCATGGTAATCCTGTCCGCTTCCGTAATATTTGGTATCGCCCTTTGCGTCCTCGTCCTGAGGAGGGTGGCACCGATGGCCGTTTGAGTGTGGAAGCAACGCTGGCTAAGAGGGCAGAAATCGCTGCGGAAATCCGCAAAGACTCTACCGAGGAATCGGGTATTGCGAAAGCTATGCTCTTATTGGAATCGTTGACATATGAGTTTAATGAAGCTGCTTTTGCGCAAGCCGATGAATTGATTCAGGACTACCTTGGTTCGTTTGCCATAGCTCAACCGGAACAAATTCGAGAGCAGAAAGAGAGCATTCTCGCACTCGACAATGCTTTACAGTATCTATCCAGCTATAAGCTAATTCCGCCTGATTACCCCGCGGTGACTGAGGTTGAGACTATCGCTTTGAAACAAGGGTGGAAAAAGAAGCGATAACAGCGTCCTTCCATTCGTGGATGCCTGGGGGTAAATCTGGAACTTTTATTCGGTGAAAATCCGGATGCTTTTCTTATTTTCTTCCAACTCCTCACTCGTCATGAGCAGACAGGCAGTGGACCAGGCGTCCGCCCGAGCGGCTTCTTTGTGGATGACCCAGAGGCGCTCATAGGGGTAGCTTCTTTGTTCAAATGTCCTGGGAGATACGATGTGACTGCCCTGTATGCTCGTCCCGGATATACTGAGCGCTTCGTTCTGCAATTCCAGATTGGGCATACCCTCTACTCCGGTTCGATTAATGGTCCAGCTTTCCTCGCCAAAAGCCAGTTGGGTACTGGCGCCTGCCGAAAGCAGTCCACTCTCGATTCCCCACTCAATCAAAGTTTGTTGAATGCGGTCGAGTGCAAAGCCTTTCCCAATGCCACCCAGATCGATCTCGCGTCCAGCCTCTATGCAGTGGAGGGCCGGGCGATCAGGATCCAGCATGAGCAGTCCTTTGACATCCGGAACATCCCCAGCAAGATCACCTTTCCGATGCTCAATTTGCTGGCCTAAGGTGACGTCGAAGAGCCCGCCGCTTTCGACGTGAACCTCCAGGGCGATCCGTAAACAATCATAGCAAGTGTCGCTGATAAACAGGGACTGCCCGCTTGTCATTCTGTTTATCTGGGATACATCACTGCCAGATCGGTATCGGCTGAGGGCGTTCTCAATCTCGTCGATTGTTCGGAACATTTGGTGAGCGGCATCATGGGCCAAGGATCTCTGCTTGTTGCGTAGGTGAAGTGTGAATGTGGTCTTCATCGCCTCATGCGTAAAGATATGGACATCAGCCATGCTCATTCATCGCTCCATTGTTTCCAGATATCATTTCGGACAAACAAGGTCATGGACACATTGTGGCGCAAGCCTTGGGGAAAAGCAGTGTGAGTGGAATTGAAGGGCTGATCGCTATCAGATGAAGGGGAGGTCATAGAGAAAATGATTGGCATTTGCAGCATGGCTGGATTTGGCTCCTCCCAATAACCGATAGTGTCAAAGGTTCGTAGATACCAAGGCAGAGGCCAATAAGCATCACCTATCACGGCAACGGTTTGCTCTTGGATCTCTGGGAACTCGACGGTGAGTTGATTCATCCACGAATCGAGAGCGATGAGATTTCGGCTACTGGGAACGTAAACATAGGGAGCCCGAGCGTCATTTTCCCATCGTTGAGTGGTAGCCACACTTTGCTGCAACTGGAAGGCAATGGTGCAGATAAGAACCAGCCCGAGAATCACTTTGGCCGGTCGGCTGGTTTTTGGAATCGCTTGCCAGCAAAGGCCAGCCAGCAAGCATAGGTGAGTCCATGGTAGGAGTATAAGCCAAGGCGTTTTGTAGGAAATACTGCTATAAACAAGAAATTGAACCAAAGTGGCGACACTCAGATAAAGGATGGCGGTTTTTTGGTAGTTATTCCGTCTTGCCGCCAGGCAGGCAAAGCCCGCAAGAAGTAGGACCAATCCTTCCGTCCACCATTGTCCCAATAGATGCTTCGGCCATATGAGAAGGTTTAGGTAGTATCCGGCCGCTTTGTCATGGCCGGGCGTAGTCTCATAGACCAAGTATGTCTGCAGGGCATCCCAAATTCTTTCGGGATAGCGGAACCCGTTGCTGTAGAAAAAAGCCGCGGTCATAAGGATGGTGAGTAAAACAAGACACGCGGATGTGAGGTATTTTCGAAAGGAAGGTCTCTTTGAATCCTCTGGGGTAATCTTCGTAGTGATCGTGAGAGTATAGCAGAGTGCAAGGGCGAGGACCCATGAGAAGACTGCGATCACAAATGTCTCCTTTGTAGCAAACATGCAGCCGATGCTGATCCCGCAGAGAATGGCGTTTTTCCAATTTGGAATAAGGAAAAGGCGAAAAGCGAAGGCGGCCCCAAGCATCCCGAATAAGACAAGCCAACTCTCGTGAATATACATCCGATTGTAGTAAACCAGGATTGGGGAGCTGGAAAGTAGAGCTGCCACTATCAGTACTCCCGAATCACCCATAATGCGTCGCCAGAGAAGGGGGGTTAAGACAAGCAGCATGCCGGCAATGGCCGGGCACAAACGAATCGTTCCCATAGAGAGGTTCCGCCAAGTGGTTTCGCCTTTTAACTGGGCTAGTGGCACTGTGAGAAAGCTCAGTAAAGGCCCGTGAAAATGCTTTGGGTTGAACTCGTACTCCGCAGTCTCCAGACGATCTGCCAGTATACGGGCACCCGTGGCTTCATCGGTATGGATCGGGCGTTCCTCCAAGCTGGTGAAACGCAGATATCCGGCTGCGAGGATAATAATAATCCAAGTCGAGAGGACTAAGGTACGCCGGTGCATCTTTTATGATTTAGCCCTATTGAGCTTCACTCTGCAAACCTGCTTTAAGATTGAGCGGTTCGCATTTATCCGGTTGGTTATAGGAGTGTCTGAAACCTTGGCTCATTTCGTCTTAGTGACACCCGTTTGGAACGATTCTGATCGTCTTCGGGTATTCGGTTCCGAGCTAGCGAAGACTCTCAATGGATTGGGGTTGAACGTGACTTGGGTCATCGCAGACGATGGATCAGATGCCGGTGAAAAGGATGAGCTGAAGAAAATAAGCGATCAGTTTCGAAGGATCTACCCGGATCTTGTCCTGCATAACTACAACGACCGGAGTCGCAAGGGGTGGGCTATTCATCAAAGCTGGCGAGAATATCCTGATGCGGATTTTTTTGCCTTCGTTGATGCAGACGGAGCCATTACTCCGGATACGATTGTTGCCTTGATGCGACAAGCACTGGACGGGAAAACACGAAAGGAAAGCATTGTGGGAGTGCGCGTGTTGTCGGGTTCACTACAAGTTCATCGAACCCTTCTGCGCAAGATCTCCTTTCTCCTGTTTCGCTGGTTGGTCCGAATGGTCGTTGGAATAAAACTCCTAGACACACAATGCGGCGCGAAGGTCATTTCGGGAAAAGCTTATCGCGCTATTCAAACCAGTATCACGGAACGGGGCTATGTTTTTGATGTGGAGCTTCTCGCTTTTTTAGTGAGTGAGGACTGGCCGATTCGAGAAATCCCGATTTCCTGGAGAGAGGTCGCGGGAAGTAAACTGTGTTTGTGGAAGGACATCTGGAGCATGTTGGCTGGTTTACTCCGCATTCGCAGGCGATTGAGATTAAATGACAATCGATAACCCAAAAAGCCTTGGATGCGTTACACCCAAGGCTTTCTGATAAACTGAAATGCTTGGTGGTTTATTCGGCGATGCCGTATACCTCGACTTCAATGTAGTGATTCATGTCATTGGCAGTATTCCCGCTGCTGTAAAGGCGAACATACTGAGCGTTGGCGCCTTGGGCATCGATGAGCTTGCCATAACGTGAATCCACGTAGGGCCTGTCGTAACCTTTCCCGAATTCTGCAGAATTATCATAGTCGTTGTTGAACAAAGTGGTCACTCCTTCCGTAAACTCCGGATCGTTGGAAACCTGTACGATTACGTCATTGTAGGCCCGGGCCTGCGAGTGGTAATGCCACACCCATATTGCGCTGAGATCATAGCTCTGCTCCAAATCAATCTGCACCCATTGGAGGCCGTCCATAATTTCGACAAAAAAGCCCTCACTGCCTTCTTTGTCTCCGTCGGTTACATAATCCAGTTCACCGATTATCGGAAAATCATCGCTACCCGTGACGGGCTTGCCTGCGGAGAGCAGAGTAGTACCTTCAGGGACCATGAGCACAGGTGCGGTGTTCGGCGCTAGTTCCAGGTTGGGGACTTTTACCGGTTGTGGAGTTCCGATAATTTCCTCTGGCGGAATGTCCGTGGTTAAAGGAATTGAACCAGCAGCTGGTGGGCTGGTGGTTGCGGTGCTGTCATCCGATGCAGTTTTGTCGCCACAAGCGCTGAACAGCAACACACTGGCTGCGAGAGTGGTAGTGATTAGGATTTTTCTCATAATTTTAAGCGTGTAGGTGTTCTTGGGTGAAGTTAATCAATTCCCGATTATTGGCTGCCGGATTGACCCAGTAGATTGGTGCCTCTGACTCCAAAGCGTGTCGGGCATCGCAGTTGAGTTCGGCTTTCCCGCGAATGGCATCGAAGAAGTTCTCAATGTGGGGAAGGTGAGGTGCTTTGGAGAGTCCACCGGGGAGAGAATATTTGTCAGGCGGTGCTGACTCGTAGGAGGCGATGGCATCGGCTCCGCCGGCCGCTTGTCCATAGGATTCCATCTTCAAATAGCCTCTCTTTACTAGATCGTCCCAGACCGCCGAATTCTCAGCGCCGGATTCCTTGTAGATGTTGGTGTAGGCTTCTCGTTCCGATATTTCCAAGGTTCCCTCGGTGCCCATGAACGTCTCGTAGTAGCCACCCCCTGCACTGGTCGTGGTGAGGACTTGGTAAAAGGCTTGCGCAGGTCCTTGAGCCGTATCGTAGTCAAAAATACACATGACATTGTCGAAGTGCTCGCGATCCTTGAAAAAACCGCGGCTGCCGGAGGCCATGACTGACTTTGGCGGCGTCCCCATGAACCAGTTGAAGATATCAATCTGATGGGCTCCCAAGTCGGAGATCGGCCCTCCGGAAAGGTCAGTAAAGAAGCGCCAGTTTTCAAAGCGATAGCGCAGCTCATCCTGCGTCAGCTTGTGATCTGCTCCCAGATTAAAACCATACTTCCGCAGGGTCGCTGCATCGGGAAGCTGGTCCGGTTTCCTGTGGACGATATCCTGGGAAGAACTGAGAGCCCGGTTCCACTGGCCATTCATATTGATAATGCGACCAAAAATCTCATGCTTTCGAACCAGTTCGTTTAGTACGTATAGATAACGTGGATTGCTCCGCCTTTGATGCCCGATCTGGCAAAGTTTACCTGTACGGTCCATTGCTGCCACCATATCGCGGGCCCCTTCGAGGGTATTTGACATCATTTTTTCGCAGTAGACGTCACAACCGGCATCAAGGGCCATGACCGTATGATCTGCGTGCCAGAAGTCGGGAGTTGCAACGAAAACCGCGTCCATATTGTCCGCTTCTTTTTCGAGCATTTCTCCTGCGTCCTCGTAGGAGGTGGGCATGTAGTCGAAGCGTGATCTCACGCGCCCAACCGTTGCTTTGCGGCGAACTTCCATGATGTCACAGGCGGCTACGTATCGAATGCCAGGCGTATTTACCATGGCATTGAAGAGCACCTCGTGTTGCTTGCCGCAGCCGATGAATCCGACTCGGATTTCGTCAACACCGGGGGCGCTCAATCCTTTTGATCTAAGAATGCTGGGAGCACCAAGGATGAGTCCTGCACCAAGGGCTGACTTCGACAGAAAGTTGCGGCGGGTAAATGTATTTACTGGGGATTCCATGATGAGGTAAAATGTACCGTTACCATTTTTTGAGGATGGCAAATCGATTGTATTTCGCCAATGCCAACCCTGCTACTACAAGAATGATATGGATTCCGAGCCATGCAACTCCAGCATCCTGTTTGATGAGAACAAGACCAAATGTCAGGCTGGTGTAAATCAGCCCCATAGCGAAGAGCGAGAAGCGCGTGGCTAAGCCGAGGAGGAGCATCACACCCACCAGGATCAGTGCCGGACCCAGAAGACTGTCAAAGAGAGTAAGTCCCCAGGATGGGATCAGTGGTTCGGAACTGAATTTTTCAACCAGGGAATCCGGGACGCCTTGGTAGTCTTCCAAGGAGTAGGTTTTTTCCATGACTGTGCTGGTCAAGTCATAAGAGTTGGGTTCTCCGTCTATGATGACCGTAGAATCCACAGGGTTCATGCCGGCAAATTTCTCGATACCAGTCTGGATAGCTCGCATAGCGAGCCAGAGGCGAACAATTAGCATGCCCAAAGTAAGGCCGAGGTCGTTAGAGGTAGGGTTTTGTGTGCTCATTCTAGGAAGGCAGTTATTCTTTCAGGGGAAATTTCTCAGGAATAATCTGTATTGAGTCGGATGTAGTAAGACTAATAAATATCAAGTATATTATTACTCAACCACAGATTTCAAGAGTATCTTCTGTAAGTCAATAGTTGGGGAGAACTCCGCAGATTTTAATTTCTTAGGGGGTTGTTCTTTCAAGTTTGAGGAATATCAGCGATTCCTTCACTTGCTGGGGAGCTGAATTCAATTGGATTCTTCAGAGAGATAAACTTTAGCGCCATCATTCTGAGCAGATTTGTATATCGCTTGAATGAGCTCCACGCTTTTGCGGGCTTCGGTTGCCGAAGTGCTCGGCTCTCGTCCTTCTTTGATCGCATTTACCACCTCTTCAAAATTGCGTTGATGCTGGTACGAATTGATGGCTGAGGGATCGTTCGCACCGAGACCCGCTTCTGAACCTCTCATAAACTTTTCGCGAATGCTTTCATCCTCTTCGGTTTCCTCCTTAAAATTCCAGATTTCGAAAGCTTCGTCGGCGAGAAAAACTGATCCTTCAGTGCCGGCAAGTTGAACGCGTGCCGGGTGGCCTGCTTTCGACCAGGTGCAGGTGCTTCCTTCCACAACACCGCGGGCGCCGTTTTCGAATTCAACAATGGCCACAGCGATGTCTTCGACTTCGATATCGGAGTGGGCAAGGCATGCTGTGTTGGCCTGAACGGATTTCACCGGACCGGCCAGGTAGATGAGGGCATCAATGGTATGGATCGACTGATTCATCAAGGCTCCACCACCATCAAGGACCCAGGTGCCCCGCCAGCCAGCGGAGTCATAATAGGCTTGGTCGCGGTACCATTTCACATAGGCCGATGCGGAAGTGAGCTTGCCGAAACGTCCTTCGTCCGCGGCCTTTTTAAAGGCATCCATCCCCGGATGAAAGCGACGGTTCAGCACTGCTGCCAAGGTAATGTTTTTCGCCTTGGCTGCAGCCATCATTTGGTCGATCCGATCTGTGGTGATTTCGAGAGGCTTCTCAATAATGACGTGTTTTTCGGCTTCAATCGCGGCCATGGCCGGGTCAAAGTGCGCGCCGGAAGGTGTGCCGATCGTGACAATTTCAATTCCGGGGTCGGCCAACATCGCATCGAGGGACTCATACCCCCGGGTTTTGTGCTGATCGGCAAATGCTGCTGTCCGCTCAGGAACGCGACCCGCGACCCCACCTAGCTCGCCATTTGCCATCGCTGCAATGGCTTTTGCGTGAAAACCGCCGATCATGCCGGTTCCAATGATGCCAAATTTCATACGGATCAATTAACGGGTTCGTTTTTGCATGGTGTGCGTTGGTTCTTAAAGAAACCAGCGACTCCGATAGCAGCGAGCAAGAGCAGACCGATGATTCCGATGATCCCGGTAACCCCTTTGTTTGATAGAAGCCAAACCGAGGCAAAAGTCGCGATGCCTGCGGCGAGGACCATGCTGATGTTCATGAGTGGAGAGGCGCGATCTTCCTTGGCCAGGATGGATTTGCTGTTCATCAGCAGGAGTATGGCCAGATAAGCTATGGGTAGGAATACTGTAGCGATAACAGCAGCGGGAATCAGGAGAGCTGTTTTGGCATCCCCCGTCCATGCCAGTGGGGCAAAGACGGCGAGCAGCGCTGGCATAGCGGCCCCGACAATAAAAGGTTTAACAGCTCCGGGCCGACCGACTGCCTGGGAAATGGCAAAGCCATTCATCAGCATATGAACCATCATTGTCGAGAGTGCCATGGCCAGGATCCCGACGCCAAAGACCAAGTCTGCAACTTTATCGCCCATGAGTGGGCTCAGCGTGGTGGAAAGTTGCTTGGCATCCCGGTTGACCAGGGCTCCTGCCAAGCGCCGTTCCGCGATGGGAAGAGCATCAGCGGCAGCCCGCAAGGCTTCAGGATTCTCTGAAATCGTTCCGGCGTCTATCAGGCGGGCATCCAGTATGCTGTAGTAGCCGCTTGCCAGTGATGGGTAGGGTTTTCCATCGGCGTCGAGCACGTCAGCATCTTGGCCGTGGAAAGCGGCTGCGGAGGAAATGACGAGTAGTGCGGTTGCAATCGAAAAAGGCAGAAACAGGCCGAGAACAAGGTCAAATCGCGAGAGCTCGCGATGCTTCTTTGACCAACCCCGCTTGATCAAGGTGTATGGCAGCAGGAAAGTCATGTTGATGCCAACGGCTGACCCGAAGGCGGCAATGATTCGACTGCGTTGAATGTCGGCAATGTAGTTGCTCCAATAATCTGCCGCTGCTCCGGTGGCGGTGATCAACGGCTCCAGCGATGCAGCGGGCTGGAAGAGTGACTTGGGATTGGGGATGAAACCTATGAAGAGCGCACTCAGATCAACCTTGCCGCTGAAAAGAAGCACTCCTGCAGAAGCGGCAAACGACAGGATGACCATCGCGACGAGGACCTTTAGAATGAGTTCTAACTTGGCGACCGCATTATTCCCCATTGCGTAGAGACAGGCAGAAACAAACGCGATCAGTGAAAGGCCCGATGTGATGATGTAGGGATTAACGCCACCCAGCCCCAGATTCTGCTGCAAGGTGGCCACGCCGAGGGAAGATTGTGCTGTGCAAAAGACTACATCGGCGATAATTGTAGCTATCAACCAACCCCACGCCAAGAGGGGAGAGATGGATCGCTTGACACTATCAAAGGGATAATCGCTACTGCTCAGGGTAACGTGGGCCAACGCAATCAGCATGATGACTCCGCAGAGCATTGCCAGCGGCTGCAACCACATAAGGGAGTAGCCGGCGATGACACCGAGATAAAGGGCACCCGCGAGCGACCCTCCACCCAGCGTGACTGCTGCCTGGAGCCATCCTGGTCCGGTCATCTTGGCGTATCCGGCCAATCGCTTGACGAAGGGTTCTTTTTGCAGGGCTTCTATTTCAAGGGGTTTTGAGGTCACTGTATGCCTATCTTTTCTGTTCAAGGGCAATATGTCACGCACTCTCTGCCGAAAAATTTTTGAAGTTGTTACCTCACGGACTATCAAATAACAATTCAAACGTAAGATATTATATCAAGTGAAATGAGCGGCCCTTCTCTACTTGAAAGAAATCCTCAACGAACCCCATAGATGAAACACAACAAAAACGATAAGATAGTTTTTTGGGGCTCTTTTATAGCCCTTGTTACAACCTCAATGGCCTTTATTATTCGGGCTATCCTAATTAATAGCGGCATCTGGCCAGAGGATTTCGGCCTCGATAAAATTCAGGGGGGAGAATTGTTCGGGGCGGGAATCTGGCCGTTCGCGATTAGTATCATTCTATTTAGTTTGGTTATCGACAAAGTGGGCTACAAGTTCGCCATGTATTTCAGTTTTGGCTGTTATGCGGTATTTGGCGCCATGGCGATGATGGCCTACAGTCTGGTTCATGGTGATGTCGCCGATATGGCGGCGGCTCAAGCCGAAGCATGGAATTATCTTTACTGGGGTTCTGTGATCCTCGGCTTAGGGAACGGCACAGTGGAAGCCTTTATCAATCCGGTTGTTGCAACCCTTTTCAAAGACGAGAAATCGAAGTGGTTGAATATGCTGCATGCGGGCTGGGCCGGTGGTCTCGTTTTGGGTGGTGTGCTCGCGATCGGATTGGGCAGTATGGTCGCAGATGACTGGCGTATTCTGATCGGGATCATGTTCTTCCCAGCGGTAATCTATCTTATCATGCTTGCTAAGGTAAAATTTCCAGTGAACGAGCGGGTGGCCGCAGGATCCAGTTATCGGGAAATGTTGGCAGAACTAGGGATTGTGGGTGCATTCATTGCCTTCTACTTGATCTACGCTCAACTCAGCACGGTCTTTGACTGGTCGACTGGACTTACATGGACACTCATCAGCGTCACCGTTGTGGCTTACGGTGCCTATTGTCGTTCGATCGGGAACCCTTTGCTTATCGTTTTGCTCATTATAATGATGCCATTGGCAACAACTGAGTTGGGGACTGATAGCTGGATTTCCGCCTTGATGGAGAAGCCGATGAAGATGGCTGGCTGGGATCCTACATGGGTGCTCGTTTACACTTCCGCGATTATGATGGTGCTGCGCTTCAATGCCGGACCCGTCATCAATAGATTCGGTCCATTGGGTTTGTTGGCGATCTGCTCCGCTCTGGCAATGCTGGGCCTTTACCTGCTTTCATTCTCCACGGGTATGGCTTTCATCTTTGTCTCGGCCACGATTTATGGTCTCGCGAAAACCTATTTTTGGCCGACAATGCTGGGGGTTGTCTCAGAGCAAACACCTAAGGGTGGCGCGCTGACGATTAATGCGATCGCCGGTATCGGTATGCTGACGGTTGGTATTTTGGCGAGCCCGTTAATCGGTGATTTCCAAGAGAGCTCTGTAACCGGTGCCCTCAAAGAAGAAAAGGCTGCGATTTATGAGAACATTGTACAGGAAAACAGCTATTTGCTAGGCGAATACTCAGCACTGGACCTTGTTGCTCTGGGTAAAATGTCGATCAAAGTTCAAGATGAAGTGAATGAGATCCGCGAGAGGGAGACACAGGGTGCCCTGGTAAAGATGATCATCTTCCCCGGCTTTATGTTTGTGTGCTTTATCGGACTGATTCTCTTCTTTAAGACAAAGGGCGGCTATCGACCTCAGTTGCTCGGTGGGGATTCTCGCTAAATCGCTAGAGTAAGAAATTTTAATAAGAGTCTCGAAGAGTCTATTTTACTGGAGACTAATCCATCTAATCCACTACCAGATACGAAAGGGTGGTCATCGGTTGTCATAGACCAGTGTAGCCCTCATATTATCAGTAAGGATAAAACTATGCCACGGACCTCAATAACCTTATTAATATTACTATTCCTCCCCCTTTTTTTGGTGGCGAGAGAACCAGCAAGTATCGATGAAGCGATTGCAATGGACGATCTGGAGGCTGTGAAAGCCTTTGTCTCTGAGGACCCGGATCTGGCACAAAAAGGGCAGCACCCTAAACTAACTCCTTTGCATCAAGCGATTTTGAGAAAGAAGTCGAAAATCGCTCTCTATCTAATTGAATCAGGTGCTGATGTGGATCGTGCTGATTCCAGTAAGCGGACACCGCTTCACCTCTGCGTTGACCGCGACTTGCCAAAGGTCGCAGAAGCGCTTTTGGAAAAGGAGGCCAAACCTGATGAGTGGGACAAAAAGGGGTGGACGCCCTTGCACAATGCTGCCGCCAAAGATCGCTTAGAATTGGCTCTCGTGTTGATCGAGTGGGGCGCCAATGCATCTGCACTGTCGGAACGTGGTGGGACGCCGCTGCATGAAGCAGCTGCAAGCGGAAGTGCTGAGATGGTCATGTTCCTCTTGGAACAGAAGGTAGACCCCGGCATCAAGGCAAATGACGGTGGGCCCGCACTCGATGTCGCTGAAAAATATAAAAATGAAGCGGCTATCGAGCTATTAAAGTGATTTTTCACCAAAAATATCTTGGTGCCCGGAGAGGGACTTGAACCCTCACTCCCTTACGGGAAACGGATTTTAAGTCCGCAGCGTCTACCGATTCCGCCATCCGGGCTTGCCGATGATTGCATAGTAGGATGGTTCGATCAGATGAGTCGATTCAGAAAATGATTAATGATCGAAAACTATCCATACACACATCTCTTCGATATCTTTTCTTGTTTTATATGAGTTGAATTGTGGAAGTCGATCACCCTATTGGGAGGTCGATGCGCCCGACTGCTCATTAGATGAAAACTGATCCCCACACTCTCGCTTCGTCGCCTACATATGGAGATCCCGGAGCTGCTCGTTGAGCCAGATCTTCCGTTTCCATCTCTTGTTTTTGGAGGACATGTCAATCTGGTAGAGGCTCTCTCCTAGATCGGGTTTGGCGAGTCCAAGGATGTCGCACAGTTTGCTGGCGATCCATAGTTCGATCTTCAGGACAACTAATTTCTTCCGCAGTCGCCCCTGAATATCGCGGTTCAGGATGGTTGGAATCGTGTTGAGGGTCAGGATCTCTTCAATCGCGGTATTCGCCATCTTCACCCGTCCCTCATCACTCGCATAAAAATGGGTGAGAGCAAAAATAGTTTTCCGGGGGGACCCTTGCTTTAAAAATTGGCAGGCTTTGACGACGGTAGACCCCGTGCGCACCATGTCGTCAAAGAGCACGACGTCGTGCCCCTCTATACTTTCAATGCTGTCGTCGCTGTCTTTGTGCAGGGTGACTTCCAGCTGGCGTTCTCCAGTGCGGTGCTTGTCCAGTTGGATAAATTTGGCCTTCGGCAAGTTGAGTCGGGCGTAGAGTTCTTTTACGAAGTCCCGGGCGCCTTTATCCGGTGCACAAAGAGCGAGACCTTCGCCGTCGGGACCAAATTCCACAATGTTGGAATGAAGAAGGTAATCGACGTATATGTCGTAGGGTATGAGGTTGTGAAATTCACCGTTAAAGACCCGGCTGAAGATGTCCTGAACCGAGCTTGAATGGTTGTGCACGGTGACGACACGATCTACCCCAGCAAGCTTGAGCATCTCGGCATAGAGCTTTGCGGTAAAAGGTTGGCCATCGAATTTTTTTAGATCGGCTGAATCCCTTGTAAAATAGGTCGACCCCAGGTCGGTTCTGGGGCCGCGGTCCTGAGCGCTGTAATACAAATCCGGCTCCACCAGGGTTACTTCCTCCGCCCCGTTATCCTTGGCCGCGCGGGCAATCATCATGGTGCGCATCGCCAAACTCTGTCGGCTCATCCCGAGGTCGCTGGTGCTGACAATTACGATTCGCTTTCCCTTCAATTTGTTTCCGATGTTGGTCAAGTCGGATTCACCGGAAATGAAGCGGGGACAAAACTCGGAATTGGCAAACCGTTTCATGCTGATCATGTCTGCCACGTCCTCCTGTTGTCCCATGGTGAATGCGACGTCGATCGCGAAGGGGTCATCGGAGGAGTTTCCGACAACGACAAATTTAGGATCAATTGTGTGCATGAGTGATGGGGTAGATGTAGGTTAAACTTTGAGGCCTTCTTGGACGGCGTCGCAAATGGCTTTGCCTGAACCCTCTCCCTCGTCATAAGGGATTTCCCGGCCACTAGTTAGGGCGCTGTAGATTGAGAAGTAGCGTTGGGTTAATTCCAGTCGAAGTCCGTCCGGTGCTTTCGGAAGGTTCTCGTCTTTGTAAGGGTCGCACCGGTCCGCGTACCAGAGTCGAAGAAATTCTTTGTCGGCACTTTCCGGTTCCTCACCCCGGGAGAGGCGACCGGGGAGAGACTCAGCCTTCCAAAAACGGCTGGAGTCCGGCGTATGGATCTCATCGATCAGCATGAGTTTTCCGTTCCGGTCGATCCCCATTTCATACTTGGTATCGGCCAATATGTAGCCTGCTGATTCAGAGAACTTGGACCCAAATGCGAAAAGGGCGAGTGCCGCACTGGAGGCTTGTTCCCAAATCGCCGAACTCAGAAGGCCGCGTTTAACGGCGTCCTCACCGGATATGGGTTCGTCGTGGGCCTCATCTTTGGTCGTCGGCGTGAGGATGGGGTGGGGAAGTGGATCATTTTTTCGGAGACCTTCGGGGATC
>Ga0222662_1000124_pt1 | contig 71073 bp, 67 predicted proteins | sample AntAcemetagen600_FD_179821 | JGI IMG/M metagenome (GOLD analysis project Ga0222662, IMG submission 179821) | Saline water microbial communities from Ace Lake, Antarctica - #600 | ecosystem: Environmental > Aquatic > Non-marine Saline and Alkaline > Saline | place: Antarctica: Ace Lake... | reverse complement strand
CACGGCCTTGACCCCGAGCCTGTCCTCGATCTCGCCGCGCTTCTGGTCGACCCGCTCCGTCCGGCGCACCGGGTCTTCGATTGCTTTGCGATGACTGTTGACGGTTCTTCATTCCGCGGCGACCGGACGATGCGTCCATTTTCTCACCCCGTCGCGAGCCTCTTGATGCCCCATCTTGGGGTCGTTCGGTCTCGGTTTTCTTAATGCTGCGAGCCTTCCGGCGGTCTTCTTCGGAATGAGGAGGTGCGGCATCTCGTGGGGGTGCGACCGACCATGCGGGAGATTCACTGGTTGAGGAGATCGCGGCCGCGGAGGCCGTCAGGCTCACGAAGGCGGTCAGGATCATGGTGGGAATGGCGAGTCTGGTTTGAAGCAAAGGAGAATCTCCAGCAATTGGTGGTAAACGAAAGGCAGTCTGGATCGACAAAGAATCAATGTCCGGCGATCGCTTCATGCCGAACATAAGTTCAACGCAGAAGATCGATCCGGCATTGCGTCAAGACACCGATTGCATCAGATGGAGCTTTAAAACCCGTGGTTACGCCCGAGAACACGGAATAGAACCAGATCGGCCTAGACTCAGAATCTGGATCTGCACGGGCGTGCAAAAGAAGCGTGATCTACGGGGGACGTGCTACAGTCGTGGTTGCCTCGTTCGATTCAGAATCCGCTTGATCTGGAGTTCAATCATGTCCGAAACCACGGCGCCGTCCATTGCCTTGACCAAGGAAGCAATCGTCTCGATCGATCCCGCCACCGACCAACCGGTCGGGGAGATCGAAATGACTCCGGTTGGTCTCATTCCACAGATGGTCCGTGATGCCCGAATGGCGCAGCGGAGTTGGGGGGCGATGAGTTTGGAGCAGCGGGCGGAGATTCTGAAGTCGGCCATTCCCCGAATGACTGCAGAGGCTGAACGAATCGGTGAGCTTCTGACTCGCGAAATGGGCAAGCCGAGGCCTCAAGGTGTGGGCGAAGCCAAGTATTGTGCGAGCGGGATCGCCGACGAAGTCGACGCGGTCGTCGAGGCACTGCGCCCCGAAGTCTTGGAAGACCGCAGTACGGTGACGACTCTTCGGTTCGATCCTTACGGCGTCGTCGCCGCGATCACTCCGTGGAACTTTCCATTATTGATGGTTTTTCAGTCGGTGATTCCGGCACTGGCGGCGGGAAACACCGTCTTGCTCAAACCCAGTGAAGAGACACCGTTGGTGGCTCGGGAGTGGGTGCAGGTATTCAACGAAGCGTTGCCTCCCAATGTTCTTCAACTCGTGATTGGTGATGAGCGGCAGGGCAAGGCCCTCGTCGAAGCACCGATCGATCTCGTGGTCTTCACGGGCAGTCGGGAAGCGGGCAAGCACATCCTTCGCGAAGCGAGTCGTGGCCTCAAGCGAGTCATCCTCGAACTGGGTGGCAAGGATCCAATGGTCGTCCTCGACGGCGCTGACCTCGACGCCGCCGCCGCTTTCGCCGCCAGAAATTCCTTTCGGAACGCCGGACAGGTGTGTGTCAGTACCGAGCGGATCTACGTCGACGAGAAAATCGTCGACGATTTCACCGCGAAGCTCATCGAAAAAGCTGCCGGTATGAAGCAGGGGCCGGGGATGGAAAAGGGCGTCGAAGTCGGCCCGATGATCAACCGACGTCAGAAGGATCACGTCCTTCGCCAGATCGAGTCGGCGGTTCGCGACGGGGCGAGGGTTCTTCATGGATGTCACGGAACCGCGGATGGGGGTGAGGGCAATTTCGTGCCGCTCACTGTGCTCACCGATCTTGATCATGACATGGACATCATGAGCGAAGAGACCTTTGGGCCAGTCGCCTGCGTGATGTCGGTACGCAGCCAGGATGATGCGGTCCGGAAGGCCAACGACACTCGTTTCGGCCTCGCGGCGAGTGTTTGGGGATCAGCGGAGGACGCGGAGTTCGTGGCCGCACAGTTGACGGCCGGAATGATTGGCGTAAATCAAGGATGCGGGGGGGCCGAAGGGAGTCCGTGGGTTGGTGCGATGGAGAGCGGATACGGATGGCATTCCGGCAAATACGGCCATCGTCAGTTCTGTCAGGTCCGAACCATTAGCCGGGCTGCGGCGAAACCTTCGAAGGATTGAATCAATGCCACTTCCAATCGCCGGCGAGATCGAAGTCGAAGTGACTGGCAGCGCGCCGGTTTCCATTCACGGTGACCTCTATGCGGATCTGGCAGTGCTGGTTCCCGGAGACGCCGAGTCGATCCGGACTCGGATTCCGGTGCACGTGCTTCCGGTTGGTGAGGACGGGAAGCATCGATTGCCGGGACCCGGAGACCGTCTAGTCCTTCGCGTCCTGCTCGGTCAGGTTGATGGGGTTCGGGCGTTGGAGTGATGTTTCGGCGGTGGGGCGGGTGACCGCCTGCTTAGTCGAGAATTGCTGCGATCTTCACTTCAATTGATTCATCCCATTCGAAATCGACCGCCTTCGTGTTCTCCACGATCTGCGCCGGCCGACTCGCGCCGACGATGCAACTCGAGACTTCGGTTCTTCGCAGACACCAGCGAAGGGCGAGCGTGGACATCGGAATTTCGAGGTCCCCGGCGATTTGGGCGAGGCGGCGTACCTTTTCGAGATTCGCATCGGTGAATCGGGCCCGTAAGAATTTCCCTTTTCGCTCGTGTTCAGCGCGACTTCCGTCGGGCGTATCACCGACGTACTTCCCAGTCAGCATGCCTTCCGCAAGGGGAGAGAAGCAGACGTTGCCGATCCCGCACTGTTTGGTACTGGGAAAACTATCCTTTTCCCAGTGGCGATCCAGCATGTTGTAGATCGGCTGATTTGAGATGGGGCGGTGCCAGCCAGCCTCTTCGCAGATGGAGACGGCGGCCTGGATCTGCGTTCCGGTCCATTCGCTCATCCCCCAGTAGAGCGTCTTGCCGCGTTCCACCAGATCGCTCATCGCGCGACAGGTCTCCTCGAGTGGCGTGTGGTCATCAAATCGGTGGCACTGGTAGAGATCGACGTAGTCGACGCCGAGGCGAGTCAGCGATTTGTCGAGTTCCTGGTGGAGGTGCTTGCGGGAGAGGCCACGGTCGTTGGCGGTGGGAAACGGCCAGTTCGGCTCGTAGGGCCAGAAGGCCTTGGTGGCAAGCACGAAAGTCTCCCGTCGAAAGGGCTGGAGCGCATGTCCGACTACGGTTTCGGTTTCGCCGGAACCGTAGGCGTTGGCGGTATCGAAGAAGTTGATACCCGACTCGTAGGCTGTTCGATGAAGTTCGGTGGCAAGTTCTAGGTCACCCTCGTCGAGCGTGAGCCAGGATCCGAATCCGATTTCCGAGACGACGAGTCCACTGTGTCCGAGGCGTCGATAGTTCAAGGGTATTCACTCCAAGGTGTTCGGCCGCCAGCGGGGATGCCGGAGCGATTGAAGTCGGGAGTTTATATCAGGCGTTGGTCTGTGGTTCCGTTCGCGGATAATCTCTCCGCATGTTCGACTCGGAACTCCTTCTCAAGATCTACGCCGCTGGTTGCTTCCCGATGTGGGACGAGGCCAATGAGGAAACCGGAATGTTCCGCCCGGACCCGCGGGCGATCATCGAATTTGATCAGTTGCACGTGCCGCGTCGGCTCAGGAAGAGAATCCGGCAGCGTCCGTTTCGCATCACCACCGACCTCGCGTTCGAAGCAGTACTGGATGCCTGCCATGAAGGCCGAGTTGACGGTTGCTGGTGTTCGCCGGAGATGGAGGTGGCGTATCTAGAACTCCACGAGCGAGGCTTTGCCCACAGTGTCGAGGCGTGGTTGGGGGATGATCTGGTGGGAGGTCTCTACGGGGTCCACCTCGGGGCGGCCTTCATGGCTGAATCAAAATTTAGCCTTCCTGAGTTCGGGGGGACCGATGCCTCTAAAATCGTTTTAATCGAAACCGTGCAAAGCCTTCAAGCGGCCGGTTTTGAACTCTTCGATGTCCAATTCAGAAATGACCACATTGATCAATTCGGGGTGGCCGAAATCACGGTGGACCAATTCGAGCAGCGGCTCGCCGCCGCCATGGTCCACCCTCGCGACTGGCCGGTCGATGCGGACGGCGAACGTCTCGTGCTCATCGGGTGACCCGGAAAACTGAGGGTGGCTTTCGTGTGGTGATCTGGTCTTCCATGGCGGGTACCGTTCGGCGTGGAGGCTGATGCGGCAGGGGTGGCTCGGCATTCTTGTCGCCGCACGGCGAGGCTGGGCCGCCGCCGGAGCGGTCGGAGTTGGAACGCGCTGCGAGCACATCGCCATCATGGAGCGACGTGGTCTGGAAAAAGAGCGGGCCAAGGGCGTCGTCGAACCAGAGAATTCGTGATCCATATTCGGGCGGCGCTCATCGATGGGATCAGCGAGTATCGGAATCGCAGTTTGTGCGCTGATCAGAACTTCGTTTGACTCAACACGGCTTACCGCGATTGGCGGGATGTCGACGTCTTGCCATTCGAAGGCGAGACCAGTTGGAGGCCGCCGGTCGGTTCGAGCACGAGCAATCCTCAGGTGAGGGATCAGAACGAGCTCATGAATCCGATTCTCCCGCCCGTTCCGCTTCCGGTGCTTCCAAGTTCATCATTCTCAGGCGGCGGTCACGCATCGAGAGAATCAATGCGGTCGCCGCGGTGGCCGAGAGTCGAGGGGCGGCGGTGTAGTCCTGTGGGTTGTTGTCACGGTTCATCTGATAGTAGAACGTTCCGTCGGTGCAGTGCGCGAGGCTGAACCACCAGCGGTTTTCGTCCATCAGAGATCGGAATGCGGTCGGATCCGCCGCGGCGCCGAACGCGGTCCAGACCATGCCGAGGATGGGGGAGCCATGGGTGTCGCTGAAGGTGTCCGGATGCTCGCCGATGCACCCGGCGGTGGCGTTCGCAAACGCCCGGTAGCCCGGTTCCTCATCCGCGAGTGCGTGAGCCATCGCGGCGGCCCCGGTGCGCCCCATGTCTGCGTAGCCCGGATTGTCCCGGCCGCCGTCCTTGTACCAGACGTATCCGTTGTCGCCGGTTCCGCGGGCGACGAACTCGTGGGCGGCCTTGAAACGTGCCTCGTCGATCTCGATGCCGCACTCCCGCATCAACGCCCATGCCATCTTGGCCTGCATGGTGAGGATGTTGATTGATCCGTACCCGTTTCCGCCGGGTCGGTCCGCGGGGCGATGTCCCCATCCTCCGTCGGCGATCTGCGCCTTGCGAAGCCAGCGGTCGATTTCCTCGAGTTCGGGAAGGACCCAGGCCTGTTTGGTCGCGAGGTAGTACTCGGCGAGGCAGATGCCGTAGAGGGTGTACTTCCACCCGTCGAGGCCTTGATACTCGATCTCTTCCGTAGTCTTCGCCGCCATGGCGCGCATCGCCTTCTCGATCGCGGATCGATGTTTCGGTTGTCCGCTGGAAAGCAGGGCGAGGGCCGCGAAGGCGTTCAAGTGGGGGCGATCGCTCCAGAGTCCGTCGTCACGTTGTCGCTCGGCGAGCCAAGGGAGCGTGTCCGCGAGAATCCGATCCGTCTTGCGACAGTCGAAGGGGTAGGTCGCCGAGAAATCGCGATATCGGTTGCCGACGCGAAGGGTTTCCTGTCGCGTTTCGCCCGCTCGAAGGATGGTCAGGTTCAGTCGTCCATCGTCGGCCTGCGCGGCTTCCAGGGCGGCCGAAAAGTCCTTCATCGGTCCGTCGTATCCGAACTTGCCGACGCCGTATCCAAACTTGTGAGGCGTTTCGAATCGAGTCTCGCCCGCGCCGATGATGCGGTCTCCGATCTTGATTCGCCGTCCCGCGGGCGTCTTGTCGAAGACGTACGCGACTTCGAACTCCGTCGGTCGTTCCTCGAGCAGCCTGACTCGGATTCCGGTGCGTCCGAGATTGATGAACCAACCGCCGGTGAGCGCGTCAGGACCAATCGAGGTCTTCACGTCCCACTTTGGCTGGTCGATCATGGACGTGGCAGAGGCGGTGGAGCCGAAATGACCGATCACCACGATGAGAAGAGTGTGAATGATCTGATGCATGCTCACACGATACCGGTGGTGAGTACGTCGCGACGACGGGGCGGCCTCGAACCGTTCGGCCACTGCATTGTGAAGGCTCGTCTTGATGGCCAGGTCCCACCCGCGTGACGAATTGGACGAATGCGACGAAAAAAGGAGGGTCTGAGTGGGGATTGTCGCGTTGATTCGGGGGGTGTCCAAAAAAGAAACACGGCCTCGGAGTCGCCTCCGAGGCCGTGTCGTTCATCTCAAGATCGCTCGATGCATCGAAGATCGTCGATTGACGACCCCGGGCGTCGAGATCATTCAGCCACGACGTCGACGCGAGGCCATGCCGGCGAGGCCGAGCAGGGCGAGTGCGCCGGGTGCGGGGATGGTGGTGTCGAGGATGTAGTACATCTCGCCACTGGCAATGCTGACCGCGCCTCCACCGATGTCGCTACCGATGAACGTACCCATGTTCCAGTCGCCGTAGTAGTCGGCGGGAAGTACCTGAGCTCCGTACTGGGCGACGTCGTACTCAGCATTGAAAGTTTCCTGCGAGCCTGGGGCAAAGGGGCCCGATGCGGCGTCCAAGTAGAAGATCCCGGCTCCGAAGCCGGCCCCGTTGAGGTCGAGCGCCCATGCGAAGTTGATGGTCGGCGAACTGAGGCCGCCTGCGAAATCAGCGACCACGTCTCGAACACCGACGGCGACGACCAACTCGCCCGCGTAGAGGTTTTGCTCCTGAATATTTCCGTAGACGAACGCGGGGTCATCGATGCTGACTCCGGTCATGTCGAAAGTCAGTTCGACGAGATCTGCGGCAGCAATCGGAGCGATTACGGTTGCCGCGCATACAGCGAAAATCTTCTTCATCTTTTTCTACTCCTTTTTCTTTACGAACAGAATTTTCTTAGGTGGGAAACCTAAGAGTTAGGGAACCATCTTTCCGCACCACCGACGGGAATCGGCGGTGAAGAATGACTAACTCTTTCCATTAAAGAGGGTTACGACGCCGAACTCAAGGAAAAAGTGATTAAAATGGGCACATGCGGGTAGGGGAGGCTTGATCCTCTCCTTCGTGCGGCGCAAAAAAGGATTCTGATCGCTCAATCGACGTTCTGAACGACGAATACGGGTTTCAGCCGAACGGCGATGAGGCCCGGTAACTACGGACACGCCGCATCGACCACCCACCAGTTGTTTCCCTCTGGATCCCGGAAGGAGCCGAAACTGAAGCCGCCGCCGGCATCTCGTTCAGGACCTTGAATCATGCCGCCCGCGGAGAGGACCCGCTGGAGCAGGACGCCCACATCATCGGTCTCGATTTGTGCGATCACGGTGGCGTCGGTGCTCGGGATGTCGGGTGGTGCGGCGCCGATGCCGATGGCGACGCCGCCAGCGGTCTCAAGGTTGGCATACGGAAGTTCATCGAACCGCCTGAGCACTCGAAAGTCGAGTGCCGTTTGGTACCACGTGACGAGACGCTCGAAGTCACGAGCGAGAATGACCGTTTCGCGGGGGCGGATCGGTATCGGAGTGGAATCTGGCATGAGTGTGTACCTTGCGTTGCGTCATTTGCCGATCTCAGGTGCGAGCGATCTCCGTAAAGACGGCGCCGTAGAGACCGACGCATCCGGCGATGACGAACAGATGCCAGGCGAAGTGAAAGCCACGTCGATGGTCCTGGAGGTAGAACGCCACACCGGTCGAGAAAGCAATCCCCGCGATGAGGAGGAAGACCAGCGAACCCGTCTGCATGAGCTGGAACATGGGCACAACGGCGATCAGGCAAAGCCAGCCCATCGCGAGATACATGGCGGTCGAGAGGACTTCGAAGCGACCGGTGAATCGGGTCTTGAGCAGGACGCCGGTGATCGCCATTGCCCAGACCACGCCGAAGAGGCTCCAGCCCCAAGGTCCGCGGAGCGCGGTCAGGCACAGCGGTGTATAGCTGCCTGCGATGAGCAGGTAGATCGACATGTGATCGACGATCTGGAGGGTGCGCCGGTTCTGGGGCGAACGGGAGGCGTGGTAGAGGGTCGAAGCGCCGAGAGTGAGGAGCATGGTGGTGCCGAAGATCACGGAGCTCACCACGCTAAAAGAATCGCCCCGGGACGCTGAAACGTAGATTAGGAATGGGAAAGCGACGAGTGCCGCGAGGAAACCAAGCCCATGGGAGATGGCATTCCAGTTTTCTTCGCGTTGGCTTCTGGTGATCTGCATTCGTGGAATCTAGCAGCAAAGCCTGAAACCTCATGGCACGCATCCGAACAATGATGGCTGCCAAATCTTCTTTAGGCGGATTTGCCTCCCAGGTATCGCCCGGCGTCGCTCAAGATCACCCGGCGACTTGGCCGACGATTGGTTCGTGGTGCCGTCAAGACGTGAACTTGGTCTCCCACCGTCTGGACGCCGAAGACCTCATTCCCACCGGCGAGTATCTGGCGCCCCGCGACTTTGTAGGTCTGTCCATTCGGACGGGTGATGATGAGAGTTTCTTTTGATTCGTCCCAGAGTCCCAAGAGCATTCCAGCCATGATCGCTTCTTTTCGAAGAGTATCTTGTCGTCGATAAAGACAGTTGAAGATTTGCGAGTCATGATTCCATCCGACGGATCTATGGATCACTCGGTCGATGGAATGCCACGGGGTAGTGGAAGGTCAGAGGGCGTTTCAGTTGGTGGTACGCCGGATCGTCCATCACCGCCTTGATCTCATCGCTCAGTCGTCGGTCGAGTTCTAGGGCGTTTTCGGGAAAACCGATTCCTCGCCAGCCGGGTTCCATACCCGCCCGGAGCACCACCACCTGTTGATAGAACTCGACCACGTTGCAGTTCGGGTCGCTGCAATCGCCATCGATTTCACGTGGACGGCCCGGACAGTCGTTTTCGGGGTGTTGCCAGAAATCGCATTCCGCCCGTTGGGTCTCACGGGCGATGACCGAGTTCCAATCGTCGACACCGAAGACCTTCGGATGAAGCCGGCTCAGCCCGAACTGCGTGATGAAATGGTGGATTTCTTCGACCATCACCGCCCGGCCTCGTTCGTCCGGTTGGCCGTCGTCTTGAACGTCGAGCCACCAGGAAGGAATGATGATGTCGTAGCCGAGGACCCGCTCAAGGCGGGGAAGTTGGTCTCGTTCCCAGTCGTCCGCATCGGTCGGCATGGCGAGCCACGCGGTGTCGTGATTCCGAAGCAGTGCGACCAGCTCCGAATCATCGGCCACACCGTTCAGGTCGGTATCGAGCATCTCCGCGAGGACCGCGACAGCCTGTCGAACGTATGGCTCCGGCATGCGATCGTCGGCGGCGAGAAGAACCCCAAACGGCATGGCGCATCGGCTCATGCCGGTCGCTTCGAGTGCGGCGCGTTGGCGGGCAGTGAGATCGAGGGAAACGTCGCGGCAGTCGAGAATCGGAATCGGGGTTGGGAAGGATCGTGCCGCGGTGGTCGGTGCAGTTTCCGGTGCATGAGACGCCGATTGAAGATCGTCATCGGTACCGGGGACGAGCCAGAATCCAACGGTGAGAACTCCGAGGGTCGAAAGTCCGAGGATTAAGCGCCACCGGCCGAACCGATTCCGCTTCGTGGGCTCGAATGGGGGGGGATCCACCAACGTTGACCGGGGCGGCGGTGGGGTGGTGATTGGTGTCGTCATCAAACGTGCTCCATGCGGGGCGTTGTGGCGGTGGCCGTGGCAGGCAAGGTTTCGCTCGCGAGGAGATTCGTCAGCCACGAATTGATCTGAGCGTTCCGTGTGAAGCGTCGACGGTTGAGATGAGCCCATCGGGATTCGGCGAATCGCTTGTTGAAGAGGACTTCCTTCGCCGGATGCGTCGTCCAGTTCCAAGCGACCATGGATCGATCGGGATCGAGCGAGAAGAGCCTCCCCAGCGACGCGCGGTTTCCACTCCAGAGTTCGGTGCGTCGTATTCCTCGGCCGATCGACCGCCATCCCACTCGCCACATCGCGGTCCGCCGGGGCGGATGGAGCCAGATGACGGTGTTGGCGCACGCCCAGATGTCTGGCTGCACAACGCCGTAGTTGCCATCGATCACCCACGAGGGATGTTCGTCCATAAACGCCGCGACTCGGTATCGGAAGCGATCGTCGGGAAGTGGGGCCCAGTTTTTCGGATGGTAGACGCCGTCGAGCTCCAAGCGAGGGAGCCCGAGTGCGTGTTCCAATCGGCGTGCCAACGTGCTCTTGCCCGAGCCACTGCATCCAACGATGGAGATCCGACGGTCGATCATCCGACCATCATGGCAGGGAAGCCAGAGATCCGTCGGCGATCTCACGGTCCCCATTTCCGATTTGAAAGGATGAACCATGGAATTCAACGTCGAGAACGGCACTCGCTTCTTCATGTGGGCGACCATCATGAGCATCGGGATGTTGTGGGCGGTGATCATTCCCTGGCGATTCGCTCGACCGATGGCCCACCGAATTCACGGGGGACTCTTCGGCGTCAGGCCGGAAACCGTCGACATGGCCGCGTACGCCTTTCTGGGGCTGTGGAAGATCCTGCTCGTGGTTCTCTTCCTCGTTCCATGGCTTGCGCTCCTGGTCATGGGCTGAATCGAATCTTGCTCTGGCAAAGGTGCTCAAGCGATTCAGAGTCGGTCCGGCCAGAACTCGAATGAGCGTCTCATGATTCGGCCGACCTCCGAGAACCTTGCGGAGGCGCCTGGATGAGCGGCTGCATGCGAAGGATCGGGGGTCTGCCCAGGAGTGCCCGTCACTTCCCGATTTCGTGGTCGACTCGTCGCAAGAGCGTGCTAGTCTCGATGAGATCGTTCTTCCGAGACGGATTGGGACTGGAGAAGATTGACCGTGATTTTTCCGCATCTTCGCGTGTGCTTGCAATCGCTGATTCTCGCGATGTTGGTTTCGTTCGGCCTTGGCTCCAAGGCGGCGGCTCAGAAAGCGTCACCGACGACGCCGATCGGTGAATTTGTGATGTGGGACTATCGCGACATCGTTGCGACGAGCGGAGTGACGCTTGCGTCGTATCACTGGTGGTTGATCCACACCTGGCTTCAAGAAGAGTCGAGGCGCCCCGAGCGATTCGTGCTCTACGTCACCTCCCCCACGAACGGGCCGGCCGGCGGCGAGTACGCCACTTTCTACGATCCCGCCGGAACGATCGCCCCGTCGCCCACGGAAGATGATCTCAACTTCGCCACCTTCTTCAGTCTCGTGTCGAGCCTGAACGCCACCGCAAGTCGTGGCACCAATCAGATCGAGATCGAAGTCCTGCTGGATGGAAGCTCATTTCAGACCGACACGAGTTGCACGTCTCCTCCCGGAACTTGCTCCGTGGGTGCGCCCCCGGTGCTTCCGTCCTCGTTTTCGACCATGCCTTGTGTCATAGAGTGGTTGTCGACGCTTGCCGCGACGCTCGAAGCCGCTGGAACCCTCGACGTCCTCGGCGGCTTGACCATCGATCCCGAACTTCCGGGTGACGGAGTGGGCGAAGCCCTGCAACTCGCGGTCTGGATCGATCACCATGTCGCGACATCGTCCGATGCGAATCTGCAAGCGTTGCGTTACGCGATGACGTTCGGCGTCACCTCGAAGAACGCGGGACTGTACGCCACCGCCCGATTTCCGATGACCGAGCAGAACTGGCCGCACGGTCTCTGGCAGACTGCGATGGGTGACTCCAACGCGAGCTCGATCCACGCGGCGGTCGATTCCGCTGGTTACCTCTGTTGGCGGAATGGCGATGCCTCGCCGATTCTCGACACCGTCTACATGCAGGTCTACGCCGGGTGCAGCGACATCGGCCCCGGGAACAACTGGCAGTGGATGAACTCGGTCGACGATCCGAGCACTGGGAACTGCGGCATCAAGGGAACGACCTACACGGCCAGGACGCCGGACGACGCGGCCCTTCGCTTGAGCCGGTTGTTGCGAGGCATTCCGCAGACCGAAGGCCCGGGCACGGTCACCGTCGTTCCAGATCCAAGCAATCCCCCGAATCCGACCCATGTCGGCGTCACGTTCAGCGCCGATGCCACGGTTCTCTCGCGCGGAACGCAGAGCACCGCCACGAGCCACCTCGGCGTCTCCGATTTTCTCGTCCCCAGTGCCCAGTTGGCCACCGGTACTCTGAGCGGGCCGCAGGTACCGGCCCTGGATGAGTGTTCTCCCGGCGCGGGATGGAAGCCTCTGGTCGGGCAAGGTGGTTGGCGACCCGCCGGGATCGCCACGGGGCACGGACTCCCTGCCGGGACGCCGATTACCGATTCGGCGTATCTGGTGACCGAAGTGAGTGCGTACTACCCGATTCCCGGCGTGCAGGATTCGGCGATGAGTTCGAGGTTCGTGTTTCTGTTCAGCGCCGAAGAAGCCGAACTGGAGAACTGCTACGGGAATCCGTTTTTCGGGCACTGGACCTACGCGGACTTCTCGAACTTTGCGGCGGATTTTGTCGCGGAGACCGCATCGCACCCGTTCTTCGGCACCTCTGATTCGAGCGGCGACTTCACGTGCGCCTACCCACTCAATCAGAAGCAGCTCGGGATCTACGATCTGCGATTCGCCTGCGCCAAGTGGGGTCTGAGCAGTTACCCGGGGTATGCGGCGGGCACGCCGGCTCCCTGTCGGCCCGTTCCTCCGTCCACGAGTTGCTGCCCGTACGTGCCGCACTTCGACCATGACGGTGATGGATTCGTTTCCGGTCGCGACCTCGCGGTCGTTCTCTCCCAATGGGGATCGTGCTCGGAAACGACTTCCTGCTGGGCGGACTTCAACTTCGACGGCGTCGTCGATGTGTTGGATCTCGCCTTGTTGCTGGAGAACTGGGGCGAGGTGTGAGGCGACCCGCGAGCGTGAAGCCTTCCTGGTGCCAACTGAGCAGCATTTTCGACGGCGAAGGCATCATGCTCCGGATGGCGGATTCGTCGACGAGATCCCGTCTCAATCCTTCGTGTTCTTGCCAGTTAAGAGTCGCTCGAGCAGGGACTTTTTGCGTTCGACGAGATCGGGGCTCGATCGCTGGCCGACCACGCCTACCTGGCCGCACCATTTATCTTCGTGGCTCGCGATGAGGGCGCCGTTCGGATCGATGCCGAATTCACGGCGGACGTCCGCGAGGGGGCGTTCCAGATATGGATCGAAGTCGAAGTCCAAGGTGAGGTAATTGACACGGGAACTTCCGCCTCGTTCGAAGGCACGAAGCACGGCATCAGGATTGAACTGGTTCTTCCACGACCGAAGTCCCTTGTCGAATTGCAGCCCGATCTGGAACTGGGCGATGTAGCCGATCATGGCCTTGCCCATGTCGAGATCCATCATCCCGCTGTCGAAGGCCACCACGCACGTTTCGCCGAGCGGAGAAGTGGGATAGCCCGCGAGAACGTGGTGCATGTCGTGCGTAGTGAGAGAGTTCGAGAAAAAAGCGCCGGGTGTTCCCGGCAGCGGAAAGTCGTTGTCGTCGTAGTACGCGAGCAGCGTGCCGCCGAAGGTGTCGGGGTCGAGTTCGCGGAAACTCTGGTATCGGGCGAGAACCTTCTGGTCGCCATCGACGTGCACCATGCTCTCGGCGAGCTTGACGGGCCCCAGCCACAGTGGCGCGCCAACTTCAAGCGAAAGTGGGCGGTAGAGACAGATCGCGAGGGCCGAGACGGCTTCGTGACTGAGTTGGTGAAGTCGCTTGGCAAACTTGTGATCGAATCCCAAGGCTTCGGCCAAGCGTCCAACGGCGGCGATCCGGTCCTGCACGTGCGCCTCTTCGACGAAGGGGAGGATGCCGGCCATGTTCATCACGTCTCGTGCGAGTTCTTCGTCGCCCACGATCTCGCCGGCGCTGGAGATAGCGACCGCGGGGGCCTCGGGATCGAAAGTCGTCTGAAAGAGATGCTCCGCGAGCGCCTGAAACGTCTCGAGGTGAATCTCATGGAGGGGGAATCGATCGTCGTCCGTGGCGACCTGTTTCAGGATCAAGAGGATCGAGGCGGCTTGTTCACCACGGATGGTAAGGATCTTCTTCAAGGCTGACGCTCTGATGCGATCTCGGGTGTTGATCTGGATTCGGGGCCGAAACGCGGAGGCTATCCGGTCTTTCGCGGACTCGCCACGTCGCTCCACGGCCTCCCGAGCAGGGCGAGTACCACGAGGAGCACGGCCTGGATGATCCACCGCACCACGTGGCCACGCGTGGACAGGCGGGTCCCGCCGAAGGGGAGGTCGTTCATCCACATGTTGAGATTGGCCAGCGACATCGCGAGCACCAGCATGATCAGCAGGCGGGCGGACCAGCGGCGGGTGGCGGGGGTGATCAGTCCCACGCCCAAAAGGATCTCAAGCCCACCGCTCGTGAAGTTCCAGAACCGCGGCCAGCCGAGGTAATCCGGCACGATCGCCTCGAACGCCTCCGGATTTCTGAAGTGCTGGATGCCGATCCAGGCGAACGCCAGTCCCATCGATGCGGCGAGGATGAAGGCCGACCCGCGGCGCACCCGGGATTTTCGTGGTTCGGCGGACACGTCAGTTCACCGGCCCGAGCCGGCCGACCTCCGCGAACACCGCCGCAGAGAGACCGGCGCATCCCGTCAACACGAAGACGCGCCAGACGACGTGGAAGCCACGGCGATGATCCTGAAGATAGAAGACGACGCCTGCGGTGAACGCGAGGCCCGCGGCTAGCAGCGAAATCAGATTTGCATCGCCGAGGCGTTCGAACATCGGAACCGCGGCGACGAGACAGATCCACCCCATGAGAAGATAGATCGCAGTGGAGCGCATCTCGAAGCGCCCGGTGAACCTGATCTTGAGCAGCATGCCCGCCAACGCTGCGAGCCAGCCGACGCCATGGCTGAGGGCGTTCCAGTTCTCCTCGCGGATGAAGGCGGGCCTTGACATGTTCGCAGGCTACCTTGCGCCGGGCCGACGGGTGCCACGACGCCCACCGGGCACCCGCATCGTCACGCAAGGTCCGGCGACGACTGGCCTGGCGAGGTCCATCACGCCGGGGGATGACGAGTGTCGTCCTCGGTATCCGGAACCCGGTCGGGACCGTCGGACTTCACCACGGGCGAGGCCTTCCCGACGGGGCTGGGATCGACTCGGTAGAGACTTCCCCAGGGATCCACGTGATGTGGAAGATGAGGGTCCTTGCTCTTGTTGATGCGGCCGGGGGCCGGGAGAAAGCCGTTGGAATCGGAGTCCGAGAATTCCATCATCGCTTTGTGGATCTGGGACATCTGGTTCGCGTTCTTCTCCATCAATACCGCATGCCTCGCCGTCGCCAGCGACGGAAGGAGCAGACCCATGATGAGCGGGACGGCCAGGACGAACTCGCAGACGCCGATCGCACCAAGGACGACGCCGGCCTTCGCCTTGCCCGAACGGCGGCGTCTCATGGCGATAATCGAGAGCACGAGGCCTGGAATCGACAAGAGCCAGAGGCCGCAGGTGATCACGCCCAGGATCGAGCACACGAGCCCGATCGTACCGATCCGTCCGCTGTCCTCGTCGGAGGTGGTCGAAGCAGGAGTGTGCTCTCTGGTTGGTTGCTTGACGTGATCAGTCGTCATGGCTCGCTTCGTATCGCGTGGGTTCACCAGATGCCGGCCGGTTTCCTGGCAAGTGGTGCGATTCGGTCGTCCCCGAACCGAGGAAGACTCAGACATTGAACAGGAAGTTCACCACGTCGCCGTCTTGCATGATGTAGTCCTTGCCTTCGCTGCGGAGCTTCCCGGCCTCGCGGATCGACTTCTCGTTCTTGTACTGCACGAGGTCGCCGACGAGGTAGCACTCGGCGCGGATGAAGCCGCGTTCGAAGTCGCCGTGAATCACCCCGGCGGCCTTGGGGGCGGTGTCGCCAGTGCGGATGGTCCAGGCCCGGATCTCCTTTGGGCCGGCGGTGAAATAACTTTGCAGTCCGAGTAGGTCGTAGGAGCCACGAGCGACCACCGCCAGCGCGGGTTCCTCCATGCCGAGCGACTGGAGCATCTCCAGTTTGTCATTGTCGTCGAGTTCGGCCAGTTCGCTTTCGATCTTGGCGCAGACGACGACCACGCCACCACCGTTCTCTTCCGCGTACTTCCGCACCGCATCGACCAAGGGTCCCGTGCCGTCAGCATGATCTTCGTCGACGTTGGCGACGTAGAGGATTGGCTTCGCGGTGATGAATCCAAACGACCTCACCGCCTTTGCCTCTTCCGGGTTGAGATCGAGCGTCCGCAGCGGTTGCTCGTCATCGAGGCACGCCTTGCACTTCTCCAAGACCCCGAGTCGGAACTTGGCTTCCTTGTCACCGGACCGCGCCTGACGCTGCGATTTGTCGAGCGAGCCATCGACTTGCTCAGCATCGGCGAGGAGCAATTCCAGGCCGATGATCTCGATATCTCGGACGGGGTCGATCGAACCCGAGACGTGGACGATGTCGTCGTCTTCGAAGCAACGGGTGACCTGGAGCAGGGCGTCAACCTCGCGGATGTTCGCCAGAAACTTGTTGCCGAGACCTTCGCCCTTGCTCGCGCCCTCAACGAGGCCGGCGATGTCGACGAGCCGGATGACGGCCGGGATGATTTTCTTACTTTCGATGTGCTCCCGGATTGACTCCAGTCGCGGGTCGGGGACGCTCACCACGCCGATGTTTGGTTCGATCGTGCAGAACGGATAGTTCTGCGCCTCGATACCGGCCGCGGTGAGGGCGTTGAAGAGCGTGCTCTTGCCGACGTTGGGCAGTCCGACGATGCCGCATTCCATGGCGGGGATTCCTAGGTCTTGGGGGACGGGGAGGGGGAAGGAGAAGTCGTCGCTGCTTCCGACGAAGCGGCGGGCCGACCATGCTAATCAGTACCGGCGATCCGCGAATCCGAAGTTTCCGAGTTGACCGTCTGCGCCTATTTCGAGATCCTGTCCGAACCCGGAACCGAGGTCTCTATTTTTTGACCCCAAATTCATCATCTACATGGCTGGAGCGACCCATGAGCATCAAGATCACTTTTCACGGCCATGCCGCATTCAGTCTGAGCGATGGGACGCATACGGTCCTCATCGACCCCTTCATTACCGGAAATCCTCAGGCGGAGGCCGCGGGAATCACGGCGGATTCCATTTCCTGCACCCATATCGCGCTCACCCATGGCCATGAGGATCACGTTGGTGACACGATTGCCATTGCCAAGCGGTGCGATGCGACGGTGCTTGGCCCCTACGAACTCTGCAACATGCTGGGTGAGGAAGGGGTGGAGAAGCTTGAGCCCGCCAATCCCGGTGGAGGGGTCGACATGCCCTTTGGACGGATCACCATGACCAACGCCTTCCATTCTTCGAGCTTCGGTGGGAAGTACATGGGAATGCCCACGGGGCTGGTGATCCGAATGGGTCAGACGACGATTTACAACACCGGCGATACCGGAATCTTCGGCGACATGGCCCTGATTGCGGAGATCCACCGTCCCGACGTGCTGATCCTGCCCATCGGTGATCGATTCACCATGGGGCCCGCGGATGCCACCCGGGCGGCCGAGATGGTGAACGCGCCGATCGCGATTCCCTGCCACTTCGGGACCTGGCCACTGATTGACATCGATCCGGACCGGTTCACGCCCAACGGCGTGGAGGTCCGGCGACTCGAAGCCGGTGGTTCAACCGAGGTGTGAGGCTGCTCGTCACGGTCTTCTCCGGTGGCGGTGGGTAGATACCCGGCGGTGAAAGTGAGATCGGAACGCGTCGAAAGAAAGCCAACCCCGGCATCAAGCCGATATGGTTCGAAGGGGATTCCTCCGTCGACCCTCGACGTGGCCCCCAACTCGGATGATCCGATCGGCTGGGCAGCCGAGAATCGGATTCACCCGCTGATCGATCTTCCTGGAGCCGAATGCGACCACCCTCAGGCCAGACCGACGCTCGATTCACGCCATTCCACATCCGGTTGATCGTGCTGGCAGTCGTCTTCGTGATCATCGCCACCGCGCTGGCGGCCCAAATGATCCGCCTTGCGGTCGTTGACGGTCCAGCTCGGAGGGCTCGGGCGGAAGCCAGACTGATCCAACGGAGCTATCAGCCGACGATTCGGGGGCCGATCGTGGATCGGGTTGGTCGGCCGCTCGCGGTGGAGCGATCGAGCTGGGACTTTAGTGTCGACTACGAGGTGCTCACGGGCGAGTGGCAGCGCCGCCAGGCCTATCGCCAGGCTCGTCGAGCGATCGGCACCGATTGGAGCAGTCTTTCCCGGTCGGATCGTGAAGCCGCGATCGAAGCGGTCATCCCGGAATGGAATCGCCGGGTGCGGGAAATCTGGAACGCGGCGGCGATCCATGCGGGCCTCGACCTCGCCACGCTGCCTCGCCAGCTGGACAACATCCGGCAGGGCGTCTCCGGTCGGGCCGCATCGGTGTGGCAGCGTCAGTTCGAGGCATTGGCCAAGCGTCGCGGTCGCGCCGAGGCTGAGGAGATCTTCATCGAGCGGCCGATCGCCGAGCAAAAGGGTCTGCACTCGATCGTTGAAAACTTCGCCGAGGCTGACCAGGACACCTTTTCGTTGCAAAAGGCAATCGCCGCGCTCGATGCCGCGGTGCGGGAGACGGGCGGTTCCCCGGAGTCAGAGGTGGCGTTCGCCGTGGTCGACGTCAATCGGCGGATTCGCGGGTACGCCGAAGCCACGATTCCGATCGACCGATCAACGTTGCCGGCGAACTTGCGTGGATCGGGCATCGCAGAGATCTCCGTGCGAGGCGTCGCTTCAACGCTCGTCGGCACGACCAGATCCAACGTGACCAGGGAGGATTTAGAGCGGCGACCCTTCTTTGATACGGAATCGGACTTCATCGACTACCGCGGGTATCGAGCGGGAAGAGACATCGTTGGTTCGACCGGACTCGAGCGGGAATTCGACGTTCGACTGCACGGCGGAATCGGCATGCGAGAGATCGATCGATCGAGCGGGACGGTCCTCGAGGAAGTCTTCGCGGAACCTGGCCGCGACCGCCGACTGGCCATTGACGTAGCGCTGCAGGCTCGGGTTCGGGCCGTGATGAACCCGGACCTTGGACTGATGAAGGTCCAGCAGTTTCACTATGGATGGAATGCCGACGGGCCACGGGCGACGACGCTTCCGATGGGAACGCCGCTGCATGGTGCCGCAGTCATTCTGGACATCCGGACCGGTGAGACACTCGCGCTGGTTTCCACCCCGACATTTGCCGACGTCGAGCCCTCGCAACGGGACATCGAGTTGATGTTGATGCCGGAGTCCGGGGTCGAATCGCTTCCCGAGGTGGATCGTCTGAGGCGACGGCAACTTCAGGAGCTCGCGCCATTCAGGAATCGCGCGATCGCCACGGCGTACGCGCCAGGATCGATCGTCAAGCCGCTGATTTATATTGCCGGGGTGGAGAGCGGCCGCTTCGGTCTGCAACAGTCCATCGAGTGCAAGGGTTGGATTCGCGGGGAGTTGCTCCGTCCGAGGTGCTGGGGATGGCGGCCCGAAGCGGGGTTGTACGGCCGACACGGGTCGCTCGCCCCGGTGGACGCGATCGCCCAGAGTTGCAACATCTATTTCTATACGATCGCCGACACCCTCGGTCCTAAAGCGATGCATGACTGGTATCGCGTGCTTGGACTGGAAGCGGAGCTTGGCCCGGGCCTCGCCAACGCGAGTCGCGGGAAATTCATCCCCGATGACACCGAGATCGGACGCATGCTCTTCGGTATCGGGCAAGGGTCGGTGGCTTGGACGCCATTGCACGCCGCGACCGCATACGCCCGCCTTGCGAACCAGGGCGCGGCGGTGGCGCCGGTCTTGGTGCTGGAAGATGAACCTGTGGCGGATTTTGACCCCGGTGACTGGAGTCGCGAGGCAGTCCGGATCGCTTTTGCGGGAATGCGGAAGTCTGCCAAGGAAGGGACCGCCAGCCAACTCTGGCTGGAAAATCGTCGGCGAGAAGACATCCTCGATTTCTCCGACCTCGGAGATGCGGCACCGACGGTCTGGGCGAAGACCGGTACGGCGCAGGTGACGGGCAAGGCTTCTCACGCCTGGTACGCGGGGATGGTGGCACCAGCCGGCGAGCAGGAGCCGCGATACGCGTTCGCGGTCATCGTAGAAAATGGAAATTCCGGTGGCCGAGCGGGCGGGCCGGTCGCCGCGCAGTTGATCAGAGCCCTGGCTGCCGAAGGGTATCTCGGAACCGAGGCATTGGATCGTCTCGATCCGGAGGTCCGTCGTCTCGACTGGCTGGATGCCCTCCCATTCGAAGCGGGAATCGTTGATCCTGCCGCATTCTTTCCGTCTGAAGACCTGATGTCCGAGCGGGTCGTCTCTGGTGAAGGCGGCGACGATTGAGCGAGCCAGCGATCACCTCGGCCACCCGGGTCCACGACCCTGCTCGTCCAGAGCGGGCGGCGTTCACCGCTCGGGAACTTCATGAATCGCATCGCGATCTGCAGGCCGGGCGAATTCGCTGGGCCACTGCCGCTTGGATCGTGGTGCTCTCGGCACTCACGCTCAACGTGATCGGGATCATCGCGATCGATACCACCGAGCCCGGATTCGCGCGGAAGCAGGCGATGTTCCTCCCGCTCGGACTCCTCGTGGCGGCCATGGCGGCCTCACCGGATTACCGACGGATGCGCCGATGGGTGCCGGCGTTATGCGTGCTGGTCACCGGGCTGCTGCTCTTCGTGCTGATCCCGTTCATTCCGACTTGGTTGGTCCGCCCTTACAACGGTGCCCGGCGTTGGATCAACCTCGGGATCACCGACCTGCAGCCCTCGGAATTGGCGAAGGTCGTGTGGGTCCTGGCGCTGGCGGCATGGTTCCGCCTTCGATGGAACGTGCGGTCCCTCCAAGGCTTCATGCTGCCATTCGTGGTCACGGCCATTCCCATGGGCCTGATCCTGCTGGAGCCCGACCTCGGAACGGCCTTGCTCTTTGTCCCGACCTTGCTCGCCCTCTTGCTGGTGGCGGGGGCAAAGATCTCGCATCTCTCCATCCTGACGCTGGGCGGCGCCCTGGCCATTTCGGCGGTGCTCTTTACGCCGGTGCGGGGATACCTCAAGGATCATCAGCAGGATCGAATCGAAGCCCTCATCGCGCAGATCGAGGGGGACGACCGCTATCGGGATGACATCGGCTACCAGGGTGATCGGGCGATGACGCTGGTGGGGGCCGGGGGGCTGACGGGGGTCGGCCGCGATCATGCGGCGACCTTGCTTCGTTTTAATCACCTTCCCGAAGAGCACAACGACATGATCTTCGCGGTGGTGGCGTGCCGGTGGGGGCTCCTCGGAAGCATCGTCGTCTGGTCGCTGTTCCTGCTTCTGGCATCGGCGGGCTTCGTGGTGGCGGCCCTCGCTCGGGATCTCTTTGGGCGGCTACTGGCGACCGGTCTGGTCACCCTGCTGATCTCCCAGATGGTGATCAACACCGGAATGACCATTGGTCTACTCCCGATTACGGGGATGACGCTGCCGTTCGTGAGCGCCGGTGGATCGAGTCTTCTGACGGCATGGTTGATGATCGGTCTGGTCCTCAACGTCGGACTTCGCCGGCCGCGACGGATGGAACGATGGGAGGTCGCCGGTACGGGCTGACACTGCCTGCCTACGCAGGCCGACGCCAGTCGTGGTACACCCTCTCTTCCCATGAACGAACCCACCTTTGCCACGCCACCAGAATCTTTCCTCGCTGCCGCCTCTGCGGCCGAGGTTCACTTTGAACCCGATGATCTCGCCCGGATCGGCCGGTACCTCGAACTGCTCTACGAGGCCAATGCCCGCATGAACCTCACGGCCATTCGCGAGCCGGAGGAAGTGTGGTCACGGCACGTTCTGGACAGCCTGACCCTGCTCCCGTGGGTGCTGGAGATGCGTGAGAAGATCGGCGACACCACGCGATTGATCGACATCGGATCCGGCGGGGGGCTTCCGGGAATGATCCTCGCCTGCGTCCAGCCGGACCTTGCCATTACGCTTCTTGAAACGACCGGAAAGAAGGCGAGATTTCTCGCGGAGACCGCCGATTCACTTGGGCTCGAACGAGTGCAGGTCGCCAACGATCGGGCGGAATCGATGGGGCGTGACCCGGTCCAACGGGAGTCGTATCACCTCGTCACCGCTCGAGCCGTGGGCCCACTCAATGTTCTGGCGGAATACGCCGTGCCGCTGGCCCATCCCGATGGGCTCGTTCTCGCCATCAAGGGCGCGAAGGCAGAAGCCGAGATTGAGGAGTCGAAACAGGCGCTCCACAAGTTGCACGCGGCGGTGGTCGGCGTCTATCCGACGACGACCGGCCGAGTCGTGGTCATCGAGAAAAATCGTCCGGTTCCGAGGCTGTATCCTCGTGAAGTGGGCGAACCCAAGCGTCGGCCACTGAACTGATTGTCTGAACGGCTGCGTTTGCGGAACCCATTGTCGTGTCGGGAACTGCTGGTACTTTGATTTTACGGATTCCGGGTGTTCCTCATGATTCTCCCTGCCCGCTCCATGCTCGCTCCTGACGGCCCGGTCGCTCGACGACTCAAGGGGTTTGAATCGCGCCCGGAGCAGGTGGCGATGGCGACGGCGGTGGAAGAGGCGTTGTCGAAGCGAGAGCGACTGTTCGTCGAAGCCGGGACCGGCACCGGAAAGAGCTTCGCGTATCTCATCCCGGCGATCTCCAGTGTGCTTGGAAATCGCGGCGAGAAGATCATCATTTGTACGCACACCATCAGCCTGCAGGAGCAGTTGATGGAGAAAGATCTCCCACTGCTTCGAGCTTTGGTGCCAGACGAGTTCACCGCCGTTCTGGTGAAGGGGCGATCGAACTATCTTTCGAAGCGGCGCCTTCGGCTTGCGGTTGAACGCGAGACTCGGCTTCTGGCCGACGAGCCGGAACGGCATTCGCTCCAGCAGATCGAGCGTTGGGCGGGGCGGACCAATGACGGCACGCTCGCGACCTTGCCACAGTTGAAGCGGCCCGGCGTGTGGGATCACGCGCAGAGTGACGGCGGAAACTGCATGGGACGACGGTGTCCCACTCATGACGAGTGCTTTTACCAATCGGCCCGACGCCGAATGGAGAATGCCGACATTCTGGTGTGTAACCACGCCCTTTTCTTCAGTGATTTGGCGCTGCGGATTCGCGGCGCCGGGTTCCTGCCGGCGTATACCCACGTGATCCTTGATGAGGCCCATACGGTGGAGGATGTCGCGGCGGAGCACTTCGGACTTCGGATCTCCGAAGGACGGGTGCGGCATCTCCTTCGCATGCTCCTGTCCGAACGAACGAATCGAGGCGTGCTCGCCACGATCGGTGGCCGGCTCGATTCGGATCCGCTCCTCGAAGACGCCGTGGTCGCGCTTCGAACCGTTGAGACCGCGACCAACGCCTTCTTCGATGATCTGGCGGTGTGGCTTGAGCGTGCCGGCGGCGCCTCGGTGCGAATCTCCGAAGCCGGGATTGTGAACAACCCACTTTCTCCAGCCCTGCGAAAACTCGCGTCAAGCCTCAAACTTCTGCGAACGAAAGTCGCCAATGAAGCAGATGAGATGGAGTTGGGGTCCCTTTCGACCCGGGCGACCGAGATCGCCGAAGCAACGGCGATGCTGATCGAGCAGGGGATCGAAGGGTGCGTGTACTGGGCCGAAATGGTGACCCGTGCGGATCGCCGTCGCCGGGGCGGTCGTGGCAGCGTGACGGTCGCGTGTGCGGCGGTAGATGTTGGCCCAGTGCTTCGGGAGCATCTGTTTGGTCGAGATGGTGCGGTGATCTGCACCAGCGCGACCTTGGCGACGGGGGCCGATGATTTTTCGCTGGTGACCACCCGATTGGGTGCGGAATCGGCAAAGACGCTGCAGGTCGGATCTCCATTCGACTTTGCAAGACAGATGAAGGTCTTCGTTGATCCGCACATGCCCGAACCTCGTGACGCGAGTTACCTCGATCGATTGACGGATCGCATCGTCGAGCAGGTTCGAGCAACGGACGGCGGCGCGTTCGTTCTCTTCACGAGCAACGCGGCGATGCGAGAAGCCGCGGATCGCTGCAAAGGCCGGCTCGAAGAACACTCGCACCCGGTGCTCGTCCAGCATGAGTCTGGACCGAGAGGGCTCCTATTGGAGCGATTCAGAGCGGATGATCGATCCGTTCTTTTCGGCGTCTCCAGTTTCTGGCAGGGCGTGGACGTGCGAGGCCGGGCCCTTCGAAACGTCATCATCACGCGGCTGCCATTCGATGTACCGGATCGCCCGATCGTCCAAGCTCGCCATGAGGCCATCGAGGCCAAAGGTGGTCGTCCGTTCATGGAAGACCAGGTCCCGCGAGCGGTGATCCGATTCAAACAGGGGATCGGCCGACTCATCCGGTCGACGGATGACACGGGCCGCGTGGTCGTGCTTGATCCGCGGATCGTGACCAAGGGCTACGGTCGCATTTTTCTCAAGTCGCTTCCGGAAGGCGTGGAGGTTGAGCCACTCGAGCCACCGGACCTCCCGATGGCCGACTTCGACGCGTTCGACGCGCCCTACGACGACGTCCCGGATCTTCCGATTGACGTCGATTTTCCGGGTGGTTTCGATGCGATCGATTCGCCGGGTGACCCTGCCGGCGATTGACTCACCCCTGACTGAATGCTTTGGACCTCGGCGCCGCTGGGCTCGGGATCGGATTGAGCGGATGGCCGATCAGGAGAACGGAAGTTCCGAGTCAGAAGTCTCGACTCAACGCCGCCGACGTCGCCCCGCCAGACCACAACCGGCCAACGCCGCGAGGCCACTGATGCCTGGGACCGCCGTTGATGAGGCGACCGTATAGGTCAGGTTCAGTCCCGAGACTGAGTTGTCGCTCCAGCCGGGTTGGATCACGTCCGTGGACAGGAAGTCGATCGCAGGGTCGTTGCTGCTGCGGCCGGTGGTGGCGACATCGAAGTAAAAGGTGTCCCCCTGCGAGAGCCCCAGAGAAGCAAGGCTAAACGTCCAGCTCACGATGCCGGAAGCGGCCTGCGAAAGATCAGGCATTCCAGACTCGTTCTGGTTCCAGTCCGATCCGTCGAATGTGTAGTTGAGATTCTCGGCGTCGTCATCGATCCAGGAGCCGATGAAGGCATCCATACCCGCTGGAGAACCGACTCGCCGGTTCCAGGGGTTGTTAGACGGGTCATTACCGTTCAGGCCACTGAGGGCGCCGATCGAAGGCGTGCTGTCAATGAAGACCAGGTACTTGCCCCAATCCGCCGTCGCGACGTCCGCGTTGACCGCGACGCTGAGATAAAGATTCGTCGCGTCGTTGTTGAACGTGGCGTTCAGGATGTCGATGTTCGAAAGGTTCGAATCGCAGATGTCACCGCTCGCATCCACGTACGTGGAGCCTACCCCGCCGGCGTGGGCGGCGGAGACCATGGAAATGGTGGCGATGGTGAGGAGCGAGTGGCGCATCGGGGTGATCCTGTTTATTCGTTCTTGAGACTGAGACGGTGCCCCGGAATCACACTTTGGGACTGCGGAGGAATCCATGCTCTTAATTTTAGGGTGAGTCGCAGGTATTCCAAACGTTAAAGCCACTTCGCCTGTCGCAGTGGTTCCGATATTTGAGTCGGCGGTCCCCCGATACGTTGACGTGAGGTCTTATCGGCTTTGCCAGAAAATTTTCAGTCGAAGATCTGTAGGCGGATCGTCGACATTCGCCCATCGAATACACGAAGCCAACGCCCGAGGCGGATTAGAGCGGGCACGAGGATCACGCTCGACAGCATGCGGGCGATGCTTCCGATCGCGATGACGGCGCCAACACTTTGAAGTCCCAAATGACGGGCGAAACCGATCAGGATTGGAATCGCGAAGAAGTTTGCCACGTTGAAACTGACGTCGAGCAACGGCGTGGCGCCGATTGTCCAGAGCAGTTCGATGACCAGTACCGTCATCATCATGTTCGTTTGACGGATGGTGCGAAAGTCAATCCAGACCATTGCCGTGACCAGGGTCAGCGACAGGCAGCCCCATGAAGGGGAACGAACTCAACCTGGAACCTGCCGGCGTCGTTCGAGTTTCAGCGGATCATCTGCTCGTCCGAGGGTTGGTTCGAGTGCGGTGGCGAGGGAGGCGAGCCGTCGGGCGATGCGCCGTAGCCGATCGGCGGCGCCGGGTGCGATGGAACTTGCCGAATCCGCGAGTGCCTGAGGCCGACCCCGCACCGCCGTATCACCGGCGGTCAGGTCTTCTCCAGGATCGACAACGACATAGAGATACTCAAGGTCGCCGAACTCCTCGAGCCATTCGTTGAACTGGATCATGAACGGACGGTCGGCACCAATCAGATGATTGGTATCCGCGTCGAGGACGAGATTGGACGCCGCGTACCAGGCGGCGGTGGTCGCCATCAGGGCGGCGACCAACAGCACCCGCCAGGGGTGATTCACGATGATCGTCGCCATGCGATCGGCGGCTCGTTCGCTCGGCCGGTCGAATGACGATGTCGCGTCTGATTGCCTCAACGTGGTCTCGCGCTCGGGAGAAATGGGCGGGGACGAAGCCTACTCGCGGTGACCAGAGGCGTCGATTCCCCGGACGGCGGCGTGGCGAGGCATTCATCGTGAGGTTCGCGGCAAAAGCGATGAAAACATCCATATCTTCTCGCCATGCCCTTCATCGTGGGCTACTTTTCAGGGTGGACTTGCCTACCGATCTGTTGATCGGCCCTTTTGCGGACGCTCGATGTGACCCGACGCTTTGTCAGAACATGGTCCTTGCTCGCCGCCTTCGACGATGATCTCTCCTGAGGTGGTCAAAGTCCGCATATACATCATCGCGTCATCGCGATCGACCTACCGCGAATTCCGCCCCGCAAACGCGCTTGCCGAGGTATCGAAGCTGATTGACGATGCGTTGATCGCGATCGAAGCGGACGTGCGGACGCGATCCGAGGAATACCCTTGTGACGGCGAGGGCCGCAGATATACTTGTACCGGTCCGTTGAGCACTTGACATTCCGCCCTTGGAGAGAGAGACCATGCTACGAACACCCACGACGGTTGCCTTTGTTTCGCTCGCGATGATCTGTGTCGCTACGACAGCCACACCGCCTCCTCTCCGCCAGGAACACGTCCAGGCCGTCACGGCGCCGGCGCCTCTGGCCGTCTACGACACGCAATTTCGTGAGTCGAACTCCGACATGCCCAGTTGGCTGGTGCAACTCGAACTCGAGCCGGACCCCAACCGCGCGGCGTTTCTTGAAGCCGATATCGACGAAGTCCTGGCCGACACCATCGGAGTAGGCCGAACGACCCAGCGATACGTGTACGCCATCGTTGGATTCGCCGCGTACATGACCCCACTGGAGGCAGCCTTGTTGCTCGATGACCCGAGAGTGCGTCGGGTCGAGCCGGATTTCATTGCCCACGGGGGGAACTGGTTGCCAAGCCGTGGGGACAACACCAACGACGATCCCAACCTGCCTGCTCCCTGGGGACTTCGCCGAATCTCCGATCCCGACGGTCTTGCCCCGGACTACGATCCCTGCGGTGCGGATGGCTCGGGCGTCACCGTGGTCGTCATCGATAGCGGCATCACACCAGACCACACCGAATTCGAAGGCCGCATCGTTGAGGCTCTCAATTTCAACCCCAACGTAGATTCGCCCATTGATCAGTTCGGCCACGGTACGCATGTGGCTTCGACGATCGCCGGCGCCACCATCGGCGTCGCACCAGCTGCCGAGATCGTCTCTCTTCGGGTGCTCGATCAGAATAATAGTGGCCTCGATTCGGCTTTCGTCGCCGCTCTCAACTGGCTGGCAAACCCGTCCAACATTGATGGCCCAGCCACCGCGAACATGTCGATTGGAGGGCCCGCCAATGGGATTTCACAATCCATCTACTTTGATGCCCTCCAGGCGGTGACGACTCAGGGCATTCCAATCATCGTAGCTGCCGGAAACTACTCATACCCTGCATCATGGTCGATGCCCGCAACCAGCGCAGACGTGATGTGCATCGGCGCAACCAACATCCTGGATCAGCCAGCGGTCTTCACCAACTTCGGCCCGGTGGTCGACCTCCTGGCCCCCGGGGTGAACATCTTGGCCGCCGACTGGAAACACCCTGACGGCGGATTGATGCTCGACAGCGGAACGTCCATGGCCTCTCCCATGGTCACCGGGGTGATGGCTCTTCACTTGCAGCGCTACCCACCTTCAGCAGAAACGCGAGTTCAGGGAAATAAATTCGCCGAGACCGAGCGAAAAAAACTCGGCATCATTGCCGCCTCCGTCACCGGACGTCTCAGGGACCAGGAAAACGCCAACGTGTTGAGCGTCGGAAGCAACGGGGCGCTCGCTGGCTCGGCGAACCGACTGCTCCAGGCGTGTCCCACGACGGAGTATTCAGGCTGTGACGCCCCTCTTCTCTGGCGGGGCACCACTGCCTCGATCCTCCTCGGTAACGGCGTCGATCGACTGCCACCGGGGTTCCAATGCAGCCAGGTGATCTCGCATCCCTCCGGCAACGTGGTCTTGCACGTACACGCTCCGTCACTCCTCCGGGCCATGAACAAGGACGGTACGGGATGGGAGTACGCGGCGGACATCCGCATCACGGACATCGCCAGCGGCGATGTGGTTGTGTGGAGCGCCATACAAAGTTGGATTTGGTTGGACGGGCTTGACAGGTCGGCCAATAGCATGAAGGTTGCCACCGGCCCCGAAGGATTCCGCGTCGATTGGATCTCGTTTCGTGACGACGTGTCCGGTGGATACGGCTACGCCATGACCGCCATGGCGCTGGGAGTCGCGCCCGGGGATTTCAACAACGATGACGTCGTCGACGGAAGGGATCTGGGAATACTTCTGGCGAACTGGGGACCCTGCCCGAAGACCAATTGCATTGGCGACCTCAATGGAGACGGCGTGGTGGACAGCGCCGACCTTGGCCTTCTGCTCGCGGCCTGGGGAACGGCCCAGGAAAACACGATTCCCGGATTTGTCAAGGATTGCAATGGCACCCCTGTTCCAGCTTCATGGCTCGGAGACAAGAGACTTGATGAAGGGAACCGTGGGTTCAAGTTGATACCGCTGACTTCCGATTCCTTCACCTTGGCAAACTTCGACTGCGAGGAATTGAACTGGGATGCGCCCACGGTTGGATTCTCGATTTCGCCGTCGGACCCAAGACTCGGTGCGGCCATCCTGCCGGACGGAACCTGCACCACGACCACGTTTGCCGAGGCCCAGAATTCAGACAGCACATATTTCGGCCACGGCACGACGTGCGATCAACTTCTTCCCACAATCCAGGCCAGCGAGTTCTACGCAAAGGGTGCGATTGCCTACGGCGCATTCACAGGAGAATGGGATTCGATAAACCTGAATCTGACCCAATCCCCGGCGATCATCCGGCAGCCCATCGCCGAGGACATCCGATCAATTAGCAGCCTCGGAATCTTTGGCCTTTTCCAGTTGTTGGCTCCATCCAATTCGAACCTGGGTGCTCAGCAATATCAACACGGCCTCGCGAGTTTTACATCCGATCTTCACATCACCCTGACCTTCCGTGATGGATCTGACCCGGTCGAGGTGGTTCGCCAGCCTGGAGTGGGCGTGATCGGTGACGTGTCTAAGGGATTATATCGATACGTTGTCGAAGACCTGCATGCCGATGATGGACGTGAAATCGAAAGCATTTCGATTCGCGCCAACTTCGAGGGGCCTGGAAATCCAAGCCAATCCTGGTTCTTTATCAACAACAACAGTCTCGCCGAGGACGATCTTTCCCTCGGAGCCGAGACATCGCCGAACGGTGGACAGACGTGGTACCCCATGCGGGGTCCGGACAATCTACGCCGGCAGTTGATCCTGAGCATCACCCCCTGACCACACCTTGTGCGGTCACAATGGCTATTCGGCGAGAAGATACGGACTCGTCTTGGCGGATGAGACATGCAACGTATGCATGTCCTGCCATCCCTGCCGCTCGTCTCAGCAGTCGTTGCCGCGCCGCCCCGCACGAATACCGGCGATTCGGACGTTCAGGATGCCGGAGCCGGCATCTTGGGCCAGGCCATCAATACCGACAACCGGCCTGCCCGACTACCTGGTGCAGTTGAACCTCGATCCTGAGGACGTCAACCCGCTGCGGCCCGCGCATCGATCAACACGGTCATCGCCGTGAGGTTCGCGGCAAAAGCGATGAAAACATCCATATCTTCTCGCCATGCCCTTCATCGCGGGCTACTTTTCAGGGTGGACTTGCCTACCGATCTGTTGATCGGCCCTTTTGCGGACGACCGATGTGACCCGACGCTTTGCCAGAACATGGTCCTTGCTCGCCGCCTTCGGATCGGGGGTGGCGGCATTCGCCCAGGCGGATGATCCTTCGGTCGCTCGACGTTGGAACGACCTTTTACTGGAATCGATTCGCAACGACTATGCGCGGCCGGTCGTGCATGCTCGGAATCTCTTCCATATCTCGGCGGCGATGTGGGATGCGTGGGCGATCTTCGAGGAAGGTCCGCGACCTTGGCTCCATGAGGACGAAGTCATCTCGGCGAGCGATGTGGGAGCAGCGAGATCGGAGACCATCTCGCACGCGGCCTATCAACTGCTTCGGCAACGTTTTCAAGGATCGCCGGGCTGGAAGGAAATGGAGCCGGCCTACCGGAGTCTGATGCTCGAGCTTGGATTCGATCCGGATGACGAGGCGACGCGAGGCGACGCGCCGGCCGCGATCGGGAACCGGATCGCGATCGAGTACATCTTCTTTGGATTGACGGACGGTGCAAATCAGGTTGGCGACTATGAAAATCAGTGGTACCTGCCGGTGAACGACCCGCTGGTGCCGCCGGAGCCGGGAACCCAAGGAATCCTCGACCCGAATCGATGGCAGCCACTCGCGCTCGAGTACTTTGTTGATCAGTCGGGAAACATCGAGATCGGGGGCTATCCAGAGTTTCTCGGGCCCGAGTGGGGACAGGTCAGTCCGTTTTCGCTCACCCCAACTCAAAGAGTCGACTACGAGCGAGATGGCGACGCGTATCCGGTGTTCCTTGATCCGGGACTTCCACCCAGGGCCGGTTCCGATGAGGAGACTCGCTTTCTCGAAGGCTTCGAGCAGGTGCTCTATTGGTCGGCACATCTCGATCCGACGGATGGGGTGATGATCGACGTCAGTCCGAATTCGATCGGGAACGCCACGATTCCGACCGATCCCGCGGACTTCGCGGGCTTTTATGATCGCATTGAAGGTGGGGATGGCGGGGCCGGCTATCAGAACAATCCAGTGACCGGCGAGCCGTATCCGGTGCAGATGGTGCCGCGTGGCGACTACGCCCGAGTGTTAGCGGAATTCTGGGCCGACGGCCCGGACAGCGAGACGCCGCCCGGACACTGGTTCGTATTGCTTAACGAAGTCAGCGATTCGCTTGGTTCGGAAAAGCGAATCGGTGGAACCGGCCCGGTGGTCGAGTCGCTCGAATGGGATGTCAAAAGCTACTTCGCGCTCGGCGGTGGAATGCATGATGCGGCGATCGCCGCCTGGAGCGTCAAAGGGTGGTACGACTTCGTTCGCCCGATTTCATCCATTCGCTGGATGGCAGAAAACGGGCAGCGGACGGACCCGGATCTACCGAGGTTCCATGCTCAGGGGCTCAAACTCGTTCCCGACTTGGTGGAGATGCTCACCGAGGAATCCACGGCCCCCGGCGAACGGCATGCCCACCTTCTGGGGGAAGATGGCATCAATATTGGGAAGATCGCGGCGCGGTGCTGGAAGGGGCCGGACTACATTTTCGATCCGGCGACCTCGACGGCGGGATGCGGTTGGATTCTGGCGGAGAATTGGTGGCCGTATCAACGTCCGACGTTTGTGAGTCCGAACTTTGCGGGGTACGTCTCGGGTCATTCGACATTTAGTCGGGCCGCGGCTGAGATCATGACGGCGCTGACGGGTTCGCCTTGGTTTCCCGATGGTCTCGGAGAGTTTGAAGCATCGAGAAACGATTTTCTGGTTTTCGAAAACGGCCCGACCATGAACATCCGACTGCAATGGGCGTCGTACTTCGATGCGAGCGATCAGTGCTCGCTCAGCAGGATCTGGGGCGGTATTCATCCGCCCTGCGACGATATTCCGGGCCGGATCATGGGTTCGATCATTGGACCGCAGGCTTGGGATCTCGCCAACGAATATTTTGGTGAAGTCATCGCGGCTTGTCCTGAGGATCTCAACGGCAACGGCACCGTCGGCGGCGGAGACGTGGGAATCATGCTCGCTGACTGGGGTTGTACTGGCGAGTGCGCTGCAGATCTCAACGATGATGGTCTGGTGAACGGCGCGGACCTTGGTTTACTCATTGCCGCGTGGAACTCAGACTGCTGAATCAGCAGATCCCAATGGTTCAGGGCGATCAGACGCCAATCGAGACGTCGGCCTCGGAGAGACGATGACATCGGGTGGATCCCCCGACCATGGTCAGCACGGCTCGCCCCCGGACTTTGCGGCCGTCGAAGGGGCAGTTTCGAGCCTTCGATTCGAATGCGTCCGCGTCAATGGTCCATTCGAGATTAGGATCGATCACGGTGACGTCGCCAGGGCCGCCGATGGTCAACGACCCGGTTCCTTCGCCTTCAAGGCCGAGGAGCCTGGCGGGTTCGATGGTCATCATCGCGATGAGGCGAGGCCAGTCGACGGCGCCTGAGTTGACGAGCGCCTCTGCATAAAGCGGCAGCGCTGTCTCCACCCCGATGACGCCGAGCGGCGCTTCTTCAAAGGGCCGTGACTTTTCCGCGGTGGTATGCGGTGCGTGATCCGTGGCCAGCACGGTGATGATGCCGTCGGCAACACCTTGCAAGAGGGCCCGTCGATCGGATTCCTCGCGAAGCGGGGGGTTCATCTTGGCGTTGGTATCAAATCCCTCACAGGCGGCATCCGTCAACAGGAGATGGTGGGGGGAGACTTCGCCGGTCGCCGGTACGCCAGCGTCGCGGGCGGCTTTGAGGATCTCCACAGAACCGCCGCTTGAAAGGTGCTGGGCGTGGTACTTCGCGCCGATCGAACGATTCAGACGAAGATCGCGTTCGAGCATGAGCTCCTCGGCAACTCTTGGCCAACCAACGAGGCCGAGCTTGGCGCTGACCACACCCTCGTGCATCTGAGCGCCTCGGGTGAGCGTCGGCTCTTGGCAGTGCTGCATGAAGGCGGTGCCCAACGAGGCGCAGACTTGCAGCACCTTCCGCATGAGGTCGGCGTCGGCGATCCCGTCGCCATCGTCGGTGAATGCCGTGGCACCCGCGGCGAGCATCGCATGCATCGGCGCGATGGCTTCGCCCTTTCGTCCGAGGGTCGCCGCGGCGGCGACCAAGACCCGGCAGGACGCCGTTTCTTTCGCCTTCATGGTGACCCAGTCGACCATGTCCGTTGAGTCCAATGTCGGCGCGGTGTTGGGCATGCAGCAGAGCGTGGTGAATCCGCCGGCGACGGCGGCACGCGTCCCGGTCTCGATGGTCTCCTTGGCACCCTGCCCCGGCTCGCGGAGATGAACATGCGGATCGATCAGGCCGGGGCACACGAGTAGCCCGTCCACGTCGACACGTTCTGCGTCTCCGGCCTCGATCCGTCCGGAATCCGTCTCGATCGCCGCGATCCTTCCGTCTCGAATGAGAACGTCGGCGGTGGCATCGAGACCGGTTCGTGGATCCAGGACCCGGCCACCCCTCAGGAGCGTCGACTTCGATCGATCGGTCATTGGTCGTTCACTTTCGCGGGAGTGCTCGCGGTGGGAGCGTCATCAACGATGCAGTCTTCGGCGGTGGCGGGGGCATACGGCGGTGCCAGGCCGCTTCCCTGAATCCAGACACCGTCGGCATAGACCATCACCTGCGTCGACGGGGCGTCGATGGCGGCGATGTCCGCGGCATCGGCGCCGGCATCCTCCAGGATATGTCTCTGTTGTGCGACCGAGAGCGTCTTGACGACGGGGGTTCCATGGATCACCGACCGTCTTCCCCGAGCATTCCGGGGAACGAAGAAGCCGTAGTCCTTGAAGCGGACCATCACGGAATCTCCCTGGTCGTCCTGGATCCGCATCCAGCAGCCCTTCTTGGCGCAGACCTCACCGACCCAGCCTTCGAGCATCACTTCATCACCGCGCCATGCTTCGAGGTCGGTCACCTCCACCGAGACGGGATCGACCGTTTGAGCATCGCCGTAGGCGTGCCATCCATCCTTCAAAGCGTGGTGCGTGGCATGGCCGCCACCGCAGCCCGAGACGAGGGTGACCGTGGTCATCATGAAGAGGACGCAGGCGAGTTCGAGACGAGATCGATGCATCAGCAGGGCTCCGGGAGGACGGTTCCGCATCATATCGAAGGACACGAAGACGCCCGCCCCGCACAACACGGGACGGGCGTCGAATTTCGGTCACAGGAGGCGTTGCCTCGTGTGATCAGCCGGCCTGGCCGCTGAAGGGGCAGGACGATGCGGCGGAGCTTTCGCTGCAACCGCTGCTGGCAGCACCACAGTCGTCGCTGGAGACGGCGCCGGGAGCGACGGGCATCATCTTTTCGGAGCTTGAACCGCAGGCGTCGCTGGAGACGGCGCCGGGGGCGGCAGCGTCTGAGCAGCTTGAACCGCAGGCGTCGCTGGAGACGGCGCCGGGGGCGGCAGCGTCTGAGCAGCTTGAACCGCAGGCGTCGCTGGAGACGGCGCCGGGGGCGGCGGCGTCTGAGCAGCTTGAACCGCAGGAATCAGCCGAGACGGCGCCGGGGGCGGCGGCGGTTGAGCAGCAAGTTCCAGTGTCAGTGCAGCATTCGCCGGAAACGGCGCCAGGGGCGGCCGCGTCTTGCTTGTTGTTATTGCAGCCGACCAGTGTGGTGGCGAGGGCGAGGGTGGCGATGGTAAAGAAGCTCTTCATCGATTGGACTCCTGAAAATTGATCAAGTAAATGAAACGGTTGAGGCCGTCAGACCAGCTGGCCTACGGTTCTACGACCCCGGTTGGAACGCCTATCCTAGCGCATTGTTCCCGAAACGCAATGTTTAGGAATCGGGAAAATTGACGACGAGATCTACTCCGATCGGTTTCGGGGTCGAAATTGACCTCTTCAGGGATGGCTCATGTCCTCTTCAATGTCCGAAAATTCGGATTCAGATGTCGACCCAGAACTCGGCCGGGAACTGGATCAGAATCCAAAAATGGCCGCTGAGGATCGCCTCAAGCGATTATCGGCCAAGGCTCGGGGTCTTCCTCGAGTGGCGGGTGTGTATTTGATGAAAGATCAGGCTGGCGTTGTCCTGTACGTCGGAAAAGCGTCGGTGCTCCCCAATCGGGTTTCGACCTACTTTCAGTCATCCGTAGATCTGGGACCTCGAAAATCCCCGATGCTCGGGCTGATTGATGATTTTGATGTGCTGGAGTGTGAGGGCGAATGGGAAGCCCTGCTGCTGGAAGCTCGGCTGGTCAAGGACATTCGGCCTCGTTTCAATGAGCGGCTGGTCGACGACAAGACGTTTCCGTACCTCGCGATCACCGTCCGGGATGAGTTTCCTGGCGTCTTCGTGACTCGGAATCCGGGCGATGCCCGATTCAAGGGGGCCAAGATCTTCGGTCCCTTCACTTCCGTCAATGCCCTCCGCCACTCGGTCCAACTCCTTCAACGGGTATTTAAGTACCGAACGTGCGAGCTCGAGATCCGAAGTGATGATTCGAAGAACCGTTCGTTTAGGCCGTGCCTTCTCCATTCGATCGGCCAGTGCACGGCGCCGTGCGCAAATCGGATCTCCCCGGAGAATTATCGCCAGGACATTGACCGGCTCATCCGATTTCTCGGATCGAAGCGCACCGCCATGCTTCGTGAAATGAAGTTGGAAATGGAAGAAGCGGCATCGGCACGCCGATTCGAGCGGGCCGCGGTACTCCGTGACCAGATCATATCGATCGATCGACTCGATGAACGCGAACGGCGGAGTAAGGAAGACGGTCAGTATGACTGGCAGCCCGAGGTCACTTCGTTCGTGCATGATCCGGTGAAGGGAATCCGTTCGTTACAGAAGACGCTGGGAATGGAAGCCCCGATCCGCTGCCTCGAGGCGATTGACATCGCGCATCTCGCGGGCGGCGAGACCGTCGGTTCGAAAGTATGTTTCATTGACGGTCGGCCATTCAAGGACGGCTATCGACGCTTCAAGATCCGGACCGTCGGCAATGATGACTACATGGCGATTCGTGAGGTCGTGTCGCGCCGGTACCGCGAGGCGGGCGACGGAAACGAACTCTATCCTGACGTGATCCTGATCGACGGTGGGCTCGGCCAGTTGAATGCCGCGATCGAGGCCTTCGAACAACTCGAGGTGAAACCACCCATGGTGATCTCGCTCGCAAAGAAGGAGGAGTTGATCTTCGTCCAACAGCGAGCGGAACCGATCCGACTCGGAAGGGAGAACCTGGGCTTGAAAATCTGCCAGGCGATCCGGGACGAAGCGCACCGGTTCGCCCAGCACTATCACCATCTGTTGCGCACGAAGGCGATGCTCGGCGACGCCGACAATCGAGCCACCCGAAAGTCGCCGAGTCGAGCGGCAGATGCCGGGGTGGACATCGATGACGAGAACTCGTCTGGTTCGCCGGATGAGCCGGCTTGATCTGGCTCCGTGATTCATTCCGAGCAGATGATGGGAGCGCCATGGTGCTCTCTGGTACCTCAGCAACCGAATCACGATCATTGGCCACCGATTTGAGGTCGATCTCCGATCTTGCGTCTGTCACGATCTCAGCGCCACGGGCGTCATGTCACGCCGGTGCACTGGTCACAATTGGAGCGGAGTCATGGCTCCGAATACCACCGCAAACTCCGCGAATGCCAGCAATTCATTTTTCGGCATCCTCATCTTGGTGGTGACCCGGATCCCTGAATCGCTGCGGTGCGGGCTGTTGTGTCGAGAAGAATCTCATGGGGACTGCGGGCGTGATCTGGGGTTGGTGTTCGCCGGATTGGGCGGGATTGGAACGGTCTTGCGCTTCGTTTCCGGCCTTGTTCAGTCAATCGAGTCCGGTCTCGAGACCATCGCATCGGGGGCGGGTGACGGCATCGCCAGGTCTGGCGCCTCGATCGGTGCCATCGGTTTGCGGATGCGACTCGGAGGCATCGCGTGCTTCGCAATCGTTGTCTCCCAGGTTCATGGTGCGGCTTCGTGGCTTCGAGCGCTCGACTCGATCACTGATGAGGTGAGTGCGTGACGCATCCGCCAGCCTGCGTCGTACCGTCGAAGAATGATGCGGTACGGATCCGCATTAAAGCGGTGGCAGGAGCGAAACACGAAGCAATCGCCGGATTACTCGGGGATCAACTGAAAATTAAGGTCTCTGCTCCACCCGAGGGTGGCAGCGCCAATGATGCGATTCGGAGCGTCCCCGCGCGATCATTGGGCGTCCCGATCCGCGATCTAAGACTCGTCTCCGGATCGAGTTCCCGAGACAAAGTAATGGACGTTCGGGGCATCCGAAGAGACATCGAGATTCGTCTGCAGGGGTTCTTGGTAGGGTGAGCCGACGCTGGGGCCAAGCTCTTTCGGATTGTTTCGCTATCTCTCTTGTTCCAGTTCAGGTCGAGCCCCGATGGCCTGACCAGAGATCTGACAAGTCAAAATCGAGGTCATTCGTATGAGTGCAGCCATCGTAATTCTGATTTTCTTGATCATCATCGCGGTGATACTTGCGATATTTGGCGTCTTCATCTGGATGATCTTTCTGATCTACCGGGCGGGGGCCGCCGTCCCGGCCGAGCATCAGAAGATGGAACCGGGCATGGTCTGGTTGTTGGTGATTCCAGTGTTTCAGACCGTTTGGGCGTTCTTCGTGGCCAGTCGGATCTGCGGTGGTTTGTCTGCCGCATTCGAAGCACGAGGGCTTGACCGGGGAGACTGCGGTCGATTCAAGGGGATGGCCTACGCCGTCTCCATGGTGCTTCAGTTGGTGCTTTCCATCGTCGGGGGCGGCCTGCAACTCGTCGGTTCGCTCAAAATGTCAAACATGTCAACGGGTACCGAGTCGCCGCCCCTAGACCCTTGGATGATCGCGGGCGTGGGCGCGAGTGCGTTCGGCGGCATCGTGGCCCTCGTTGGTCTCGTGTTCTTGATCCTCTTCGTCGTCGAGGTCAATCGTCGTGGTAAGGAACTTGGAAGCCTTGCAACGGCGCCGATTGATGTCGGGGATCACCCTCGGACAGAATAAAAACGACCCCGGCAGCGCCGGGGTCGTGGTGAGTTCTCTTCATCCCTCGTCATCAAGCCTTCGCGGATTCGTTCATGCCGGGGAGGGCATGATGTCCGGGAGATCGCTGCCAGGATCTTCGGCGGGTTTGGCCGACGGCGGCGGGAGGGTCGTCTTGGCGGCTTCCGCGGAGAGCAGTTCGGCCACGGTGGGCTTCTCCATTCGTTCGCCCCTCATCAACTTGTCGACGTCGTCGCTGCTCAGCGTTTCGTACTTGAGCAACGCCTCTGCAACCGCGACCAACTGTTCCCAGTGCGTCGCGATCAAACGGGTGCATTCCTCGTATGCGGCGTCAACGATCTTGCGGATCTCCTCGTCGATGACTCTTGCCGTTTCGTCGGAGTACTCCTTTTCAGGCAGAATCATCTCGCGTTGATCGCTCCCGGCGTAGTTGACGAAACCGACCCGGTCACTCATACCCCATTCAAGGACCATCGCTCGGGCGTACTGAGTCGCCATCTTGATGTCCATACTGGCGCCACTGGATGTGTCGCCGGTTTTCTTCTCTTCCGCAATGCGGCCGCCGCAGAGCACGCGAAGCGTGGCTTCGATGTACTTCCGACCGTAGCCATGCCGGTCCTTCTCGGGGAGACTGAAGGTGGCGCCACCGGCGGCACCGCGGGGAATGATCGTGACCTTATGCAGCGGGTCGGCATCATCGAGCAATGATTGGACGAGGGCGTGCCCTGCTTCGTGATACGCCGTGGCGACACGATCCTCTTCCTCGACCTTGTGGCTTCGGCGGGCGCGGCCCCAACGAACCTTGTCGCGGGCTTCCTCAAGGTCGCACATTTCGACGAAGTCCTTGTCGGCCATCGTCGCAATGATCGCGGCTTCGTTGATCAAGGCGGCCAGATCGGCGCCACTGAACATCGGGGTTCCACGGCCCAGGCGGACGAGGTCGACGTCGGGGCCGGTCTTGACCTTACGAGCATGGACCGCAAGGATCTGGGCTCTTCCTTCGAGATCCGGGAGCGGAACGCTCACCGTCCGGTCGAATCGACCGGGACGCGTGAGGGCGGGGTCGAGGACGTCAGCTCGGTTGGTCGCGGCAATCACGATGACTTGGTTGGTGGCGTCGAAGCCATCCATCTCCACCAGAATCGCGTTGAGCGTTTGTTCCCGTTCATCATGCCCACCCGTGGTGGACCCGCCACCCCGGCGACGACCGACGGCATCGATTTCGTCGAGGAAGATGATGCAGGGAGAATTCTCTTTGGCCTGCTTGAAGAGGTCGCGGACCCGGCTGGCGCCGACGCCGACGAACATCTCGACAAAGTCTGAGCCGGAGATGGAGAAGAACGGCACGTCCGCTTCGCCGGCGATCGCCTTGGCGAGCAACGTCTTCCCACAGCCCGGGAGTCCCTCGAGGAGCACGCCGCGGGGAATTCGGCCTCCGAGGCGCTGGAAGCGCTTCGGATCCTTGAGGAACGTCACCAATTCTTGAACTTCTTCTTTGGCTTCCTGCACCCCGGCGACGTCCTTGAATGAGACGTTCACGGTGTCCTTGGTCTGGACGCGATGGCGACTCTTGCCAAAGTTGCCGAGCATGCCTCCGGGGCCGCCGCCGGCGTTCCGCATCGATCGCAGGATGAAGAACCAGATGATGATGAAGACGAGCAGGATGGGGCCGAAGCCGATGAGTAACTGCATCCAGGTCGAGTCAGACTTGTGCATCTCGAACGCGATGCCCAGTCCCTTCAATTCTTCGAGCACGAAAGGGAGGCCGCCGGCCGCGATCTCGACCGAGACTCTGGCGGCTTCGCCATTCTTGGGCGGATATCCGGTGGTGTCTTCCTTCAAGGTCGCCAAGAGTTCAATCGCGGAGACCGAGACGGAACCGAGTTCGACATCCTTGTTCTCAACCAGCGTCTTGAACTCGTTGAGATCGACCTGGGTCGTCGTATCGTTGGAACCGACCATTACGACCCAGACTAGGGCCACGAGAGCGAACAGAATGACCCACGTCATCAATGGACGGCGGGGGCGAGTCGGCTGGGGACCACCTGGTCCGGAAGGTTCGTTCTGTCGGCTTGGATCCGATTTCTTCGGGTTCGAGCCTTGGCCTTGATCGCTGGACATCAGGAGGACCTCATCGGGCATGGAATTTGAGTGGGAAGTCATTATTGTCAAGGGTTCGCATCAAGGGGCGGCCTTGATGCGAAAATCACCAATCGTCTCGAAGGGCATCGACCAGATCTGCCGCCAACTGCTGTACGACGCCGAAACGAGCGAGATCGATCGTTTCCTGAGATGGTCGAGAAGGCGTGAAAAGAGCAGATGCGGCGAAACCTGTGCGTTCCACGATCGCCTCTCCCGTCGCGAGGTCGATCCATTCGAAGTCGAGAACGGCCTTGAAGAGCATCTCGTTCGCGAGTCCGGTCGTGACGCTGCTGGAGAGCTTGATGAGTTGTGCGGATTGAATCCGGCCTCTCAGGAGCGTATCGGCGGTTCCTTGGCCAGTCACTTTGTAGGGGGTGTTCGATTCGATCTCGACAACCAAGGATCGTCCTAATTCATCCTCGAGGCCCCGGAACCAAGTGTCGTTGGTGAACATCGGGACCGAGATTGTTCGGTACTGGTCATCGTGAGTCGATGCCATGGTCCAGCCTTCGTCCGGGCTCTTCGCGCAGCCTTGCCAGGGAAGAATGCCACCGAAGATCGCAATCAGAAGGGCGGCCAGATTCTTTGGGCGCGTCTTTCGGCCATTCATCGGTCGGTCTCCGGATTCACGGTGGCCTCGACCGGTATCTCCGGGGCAAGTGACTTGGACGCGGGTAATGGGGTCTCCGGGCGAGCCTGCACGCCCGGCTGCCTTGGAGCCTCGGCGCCGAGTAGGGCTTGGGCCATCGCTCGGTAGTCCGGTGTTTCGGCGGCGATTCTTGCCGGCATCTGGGCAAGAATGCGGGGTGCGAGTCGGAGTGCATCGAGGGCCGCAACCGTCGCAGGGTGAAGTTCGACGACGCGTCGAAGATACAACTCTGCCGAGACCGGATCATTGATCGAGAGATACCACTCGGCGGTGGTCAAGAACTTGCGGGCCACCGACTCGTCGATCCGAACTAACAGGGCGTCCGAGCCCACCCGCTGAGCCAGACTTGGCTGGGTCACTCGAAGAAGTTCGAGTCGACGCTTGGCATCTCGCAGCCCGGTGTCGTCATATCGCGGTCCGCGGTAGGACGCGAGATAGGACTGGATAAGTCGTTCTCGGGCCTTTTCGATCTGCGCGGATCTGGGGTAATTCTGGACGAACAGGTCGTAGGCATCCGCCGCAAGCCGCATCTGTGATCGTTCGAAGTAAAAGTCGGCCAGTCGCATGCCTGCATCTTCGGCGAGCCGGCTTCCGGGAAGTCGTTCTTGGATCCGGATCAAGAGTTCTTGGGCATCGTCGGAGGCGTCGAGAATGCGAAACGTGCCGAGGAATTTTCGTTTCAGACCATCCGCATAGGCGACTGCGATCTGATACTCGCGCTCCAGGGCCGTGACGAAGGCCCGGCTCCCCGAGTATTTCCGAGTGATCGCTTCATAGTCGAAGAGTGCCTTGTACTCGTCGCCCATTTCGACCAGTGCATCGCCTCGAACCAGAAGCATCTCAGGGCGAACTTCGCCACCGGGAAACTTATCGAGGTATGCCGAGGCGAGCGCCCGAGCTCGCTGCGGCTCACCGAGAGACAGCGCTTTTCGGGCTTGGAGTACTTGCTTGGCAGCGGTGTTGACCTTGCCATCATTCTCCAACTCCCAGCGATCGTCGGGGCCGAGTTGAAAGGAATCCTGCCGGGCCACCGCCGAGGCATCAAAGTAGCGCATCACCGCGAGGGTCAGCAGGAGGCCAATTAACCATCGGAATTGTGGGAGGGAATCAGGAACCCGCATGCGGACATGTTACGGAACTCGGGGCGGTCCGGGGGGGTTGGTGGCCTGAGGAGGAGCCGTCACGAATGCTCAAGGGATCCCGGGTGGATATTCTCCTCAATCATGTCGACGCTGGTGATCTTCAATCCCATTTCCGGCGCTGGGACTGCGAAAAGACTCTCCGCGGCGCTTTCTTCGGTGGCGGCCGCTCAAGGGGTCGAGATGGAGTTGATGGAGACCAGTCCGGGGCCACCTGAAACATGGCTGCGTGAGCCACTTCAAGGTCGGGGTGGACTGGTGGTGATTGGTGGAGACGGTGCGGTCCGATCGGCCGCAGCCGAAGCCGCGATCGCTGGAATTCCCCTGATCCATATGCCGGCGGGTAATGAGAATCTGTTCGCCCGCGAATTCGGGATGACCGCGGATCCCGAGGAGGTGGTGCGTCGTCTGAGATTCGGACAGGTCCGCCATCTCGATCTGGCTCGCGGTCTCGTCGAGGGGTCGCCTGACGAGGTCATCGTGCTGATGGCTTCGATCGGCTTCGACGCCGACGTGGTCCACGATCTCGCGTCGAATCGGCGTGGGCCAGCGAATCATCTTTCATACCTGCTTCCGGCGATACGAAGTTTTTTCCGGTTCAAGCCGCCGGTGATTCATGCGATCGTCGACGGCGAGACGGTATTCGGCCCTGGGCCAGCGGTGGTGATGGTTGCCAACTCCCGGCAATACGCGGCGCGGCTCGATCCGGCCCGACGGGCGGAGATGGACGACGGCCTGCTCGACCTCGTGGTGATGCCTACGCGAGGGTGGTGGGACCTCGCCCGCTGGCTCGTGCGGCTCCGTGGTGGGCGGTATCCCGATCATCCGAAGTTGTGTTATCGGACAGGAAAGTCGATGGAAATCCGACTGGAGCATCCATCCCTCTGGCAGGTCGATGGTGACCCGCCGCATCACTCCCGGGCAGTTCGAGCCATTTCGGTGGAAGTCGTGCCGATCGCCTTCTCCGTGTTGGAACATCCGAGAACTGATTGACCGGTACGACTCTCCCCTCGCTGCGGCAAAGCCGTTCAGCTTGCTCAAGCCTTGCTGGCCGATCGACGATCCTCCCCGTGGGCCGGGCATCCGGTCCGCAACTCGGGTTCCGTCTTCGGAGCCGTTCACAGGGAGGAGTCGCGATGACCCATCAAGTCGAGAACCAGGGCGGACATGAAGCCCCTCACAACACTCAGAATTCGAAGCGGAAGTCCGCCCGAATGAAGACTGCCATGATGACCATGGCCCTTCTGCTCGCCGAGGCGGGTCTCATCGGTGGCGGGTTCATGATGTTCTCCGAGCCGACCCGGACGGAAGCCAGCGAGATGTCGACCGCCATGGAAGCGGCCTCGATGGAGCCCGAACTCGCCGAAGTCCTTATTTTCGACGACCACCTCTTCAATGAGACTTCAGGCATCGGATTCATGTACTCCACGAAGGTCTATCTTGAGGTGGATCATCGGGATAAGAGCTGGCTCGAGATCGAAGCCCAGGGTGCCCCCGGGAAGATCGAAGCGGCCTTGATGTCGATCTGGAAGTCCGCCAGTCGGCGGGATCTCGATTCGGATGAATTGGGAGCCCTTGAGGCTCGAGTCGCTCGGGCGCTCGGCAATAACAGCCTCTTTGATCGTCGGCCTGGCTCCATGGCGATTTCGACGAAGAATCAATCTTTCGACGGTTCGGCATCCGGAATCCAGGCGATGCCGGACGGGCCCATCATCCACGACGTGATCGTGGTCATGGAACTCGGTCGCCGCGTGAATCGCTGAGCGGTGGTCTTTTCATCCGAAAAAGCGCTGCCCGGGGACGGGCAGAATCGATGTGCGGCGGGGCCATTCGGCCCCGTGGCGCATGGCTTGCGCTAAACGCGCAGGCTTCGCCCGCAATATCTGCAGTCCCGCAGCCGGCCGGTCCGATGACCTCACGAGGTGGTTCCGGCATGGATGCTGGTGCGTGCCACCTGTCACGCGATCCACACGGACGGCGGAGCCGCACCGAATGACCGATTCAGATCCAAGACAGAATCCGATTCCATCCCCGGAAGTCAACCCCGGGGTCGTTGCCGATGCGGTGATTCGCGATGCGAACGCCCAGGTCGAGCAGATGACGGAGGAGGCCCAATCTGCGGTCTCCGTTCCACTTCCGGATTTCGGCCATGGGACCGGAAACGCGACTTCATCAGAAATCGGCATGCTCGGCGACGTCGATCTCGACGTCCGGATCGAGCTCGGTCGGACCAGCATGTTGGTGGACGATGTGTTGAAGCTCTCGCCGGATTGCGTCGTCGAACTCGATAAAGCGGCGGGAGACCCCGTGGACATCTTTGTCAACGGGCGGCATGTCGCCAGAGGCGAGGTGTTGGTCCTCAACGAGAACTTCTGCGTTCGAATCAGCGAGATCGTTGGCGGAATACCAGAGGCCAACGCCGGCTGATTCTGTCCGTTCTGCGTGCGGCGGCCGGAGGATCCGGCTGCGAATCCACAAGCCAGGAAGGCGTCCATGGGCATCGCGCGACTCTGTTTCATCATCATCGTTTTCGGTCTTCTCACTCCGTTCGCCACTGGGGCGGAGTCGATCGCACCACCATCCTCCGAATTGAACGGGGTGGCGACGATCACCGAGGCCGTCCCGCTCGAGCTCGGCGTGACCAAGGACGTTCCGACGGTCCTCGCCGCGTTGGAGCCCGAAGAAACCACCGGATTCGAGGGGCCCGTGGCCGTCGATCTGTCGAGTCCCACCTCGAACCTCATCGAGACCATCGGCGAAGTTGCACGACCGCAGGCGTCGGACCCCGATGGTGAATTGGCGGCATCAATCATTGCGGAAGATGTTTCGGCCGACGTCTTGAGCCAAGCGGGTGCGACGGCGTCCTTTGATCGGCGAGCCATCTTTGGGGCGTCAGCGGACGCCTCCGTGGCGACCGGTGATGGTGGCGCCATCTCGCCGGCTGGGGCCACCGCCTGGTGGAATGCCCCCGAGCTGCGGGTGTTCGGACTTCTATCGGTACTCGTGATCGCGGCGGTCATGATGAGACGCTTCGGAGGTCGGGCCATTGGGCTTGCTGGTGGGCCCCGTCCATCCGGTGTGGTCTCGGTTCTCGGGCGATTCCCCTTCGGGCGATCGGCATCGCTGGTCCTCCTGGAATGTGGTCCAAAAGTACTTCTGCTTCATCAGCAGGCAGGGAAGGGTGGCGCCGTCACGACGCTCAGCGAGTTTGGCGATCGAGACGAGGTCGCGGAACTTCGTCGGCAGTTGAATGCCAACGAGCGTGATGCGAAAGGTGGATTCGGCCGCGATCTTGAACAATCACTCGGTCTCTATGACCGTCGGGGTCGCCCCAAGGGATTCAGCGGTGACGATGGGCTTCCCATTCAAGGGCCCATTGAAACCGTCGATCTCACCCGCCGTCGACCTCGTCGAGGGGTACGCGGCAACTGATGCTTACGATCCCTGCCTTCAATCTCGCACAAATGGCCCCCGGCGTGACTTCGAGTTCACAGTTGGAGAACCCGATCGGCTTCGTCGAAGCGGCCGCGCAGGCGATTCCTGGCATGGACGGAACCACGTCGGCGCCGATCAGCATCATTCTGATGCTCACGGTTCTGACGCTCGCCCCGGCGATCCTGATTCTCTGTACGTCTTTCACGCGTTTCGTGGTGGTCCTTGGTCTGCTCAGGCAGGCGATCGGGACCCAGGGGCTTCCACCCAGCCAGGTCGTGGTCGGACTCAGTCTCTTCCTCACGTTCGTCGCGATGTCGCCCACGCTCGAAGCGATGTGGAGCGGGGGCATCCAGCCTTACTTGGATGCACCGATCGATGAGCGAAATTCATTTGAGGCGTGGGAGGGTGTGAAGCAGCCGCTGCGGGAATTCATGATCGCTCAGATTCGGGGGGGCGAGAACGAGTCGTCGGTCGGCATGATGCTCAATTTCCAAGGCTACGACGCCGAGGCGCAACTGGAAATGGAGTGGAAGGACGTCAGCATGGTGTCGTTGATTCCAGCATTCGTCCTGAGTGAATTGAAAATCGCGTTTTTGATCGCGTTCCGAATCTACTTGCCGTTTTTAGTCATCGACATGGTTGTCTCAAGTTTGCTCATCTCAATGGGCATGATGATGCTTCCGCCAGTGTTCATTTCGCTGCCATTCAAGTTGCTTCTCTTCGTGGTCGCCGACGGCTGGGCCCTCGTCGCCGGAAGCCTCTTGGAGAGCGTGGTCCGGGTCGGCTCTGGCTGACTATTTTTTAGTCTCCGCAGGATGCGGAGGCTTGTTCTCGGGAAGGAATCCCACATGGAGATCGACGCTCTTGATCTCGCTCGCTCTGCATTGATGATCTCGCTCCAAATCGCCACGCCGATTCTCGTCTCCGGTCTGCTCATTGGACTGGTAGTGAGCATCGCTCAGGCGGTGACCCAGATCCAAGAGCAGACGCTGTCCTTCGTCCCGAAGATCGCCGTCATGATCTTGGTAACCATCGCGCTTCTTGGTTGGATCTCAACCCAGATGGTCGAATTCGCACAGCGGATGTTCGTCGGTTGACTTGGAGCTTCGTGTGAACAGTGCCATCGAGACCATCGAACGAAGCATGGGGCCGGCGATGCTGGTGACCATGCGCATCGGTGGACTGGCCATCTATGCGCCGGTGCTTTCGACGACTTCGGTTCCGATGCGTCTCAAAGTCCTGCTGGTCTTCGTCGCGGGTATTGGGGCCTTTATGCTGCTCTCGGCGAAGGGTGTCCCGATGCCCGAGGTCGCGATGAACCCTTGGTCGATCGTTCCACTGGCTGCGGTGGAGATTGGCATCGGCGCCTTCATCGGATTCCTCGCGACGATGCCCATGCTGGCGATGCAGACCGCGGGCATTATCAACGGCCAGCAGATGGGCCTCGGGTTTGCGAGATTTTATAATCCGGCAGTGGGCGAAGAGTCCGACGTCGTCCAGCAGTTGCTCTACTTTCTAGCCTTGTCGACCTTTCTGATGATGGGCGGCCTTGAGGCGATCTTCCTCTCGACGCTTCGGAGTTTCGAGTACGTCAACGCCGGGGTGTTTCTCGAAGGAAGCAACACGCTTCCCATCCTGATGGGCATGGTGCTGGGGGCGACCGAAATAGGTATGCGGGTCGCGCTCCCATTGCTTGGGGTGGTGTTTCTGGAGACGGTGGCCATGGGGTTTGTCTCGAAGACCGTGCCGCAGCTCAATGTTCTCAGTCTGGGATTCCCCCTTCGAATCATGATCGGCCTGACCGTGATGATCGCCGGCCTTTCGGTGATCGACGCGGTCGCGGCGGAGTGGATCGGGACGGTGCTCGATCAGATTCATATCTGGGCGACCACCCCACCGGCCGCGGCTGGAGGGGGCGTCTGACATGGCTGAAGATCTTGGTGAAAAAACCGAAGATGCGACGCCTCGCAAGATCTTCAAAGCAAGGGAAGACGGTCGCATTGCCAAGAGCACTGATCTCGCGGGGGCGTTGCTGCTGACTTTTGTCACGTTGCTCCTCTGGGTAATGGCAGCACCGTCGATCGAGCGACTGGGCTCCATGTTGGAGATCATCCTGAGCACGAGCGGCGAGGCATCGTCTTTTGGTGCGGCCAAATCATTGGAAATGGCGGGCATCGCTGCGGTGGTGGTGTTGGCACCGCTCTCGGTCGCGGCGTGGCTCGCCGCCTACGTCGGTCACTTCTGGCAGGTCGGATGGCTGGTGTCCCCGAAACCAATCGAACCGAAGCTGGAAAAGCTGAGTCCGATTAGCGGGTTCAAGCGGATCGTCGGCGTCCAAGGTCTGGTGAAAGGCGCGATGGATCTTGGGAAAGTCACGATTGCGATGAGCGTTGCGACCGTCGTCTCCTGGCGAATGCACGATGTACTGGTCGTTCTCCCGCAGGGGGGTCTGATGCCCGGGTTCGCACTCATCGGCAGACTGATGCTTGAGCTGGCGTTGCTGGTGGCGTTGGCGCTCTTGATCCTCGCGCTGCTCGACTACATCTTTCAGAAATGGAAGCATGCCAAAGATCACCGGATGAGCAAGCAGGAGGTGAAAGATGAGCACAAAGACAGTGAGGGTGATCCCCGCGTGAAACAACGCCGCATGCAGTTTGCCCGGCAGATCGCGATGCAGCGAATCAACCAGTCTGTGCCGACCGCCGATGTCATTGTCACCAATCCGGAGCACATTTCGGTGGCGATTCGATACGACCCGGAGTCGATGCACGCGCCACAGGTGGTCGCCATCGGCGTCGATCACGTCGCCCTTCGTATTCGTCAGATTGCGGCGACCCATTCCATTCCCATCGTCGAGCGGAAACCGCTGGCTCGAATTCTCCATGGCACCGTTAAGACGGGGGACTTCATCCCTCCGGACGCCTACTCCGCGGTCGCAGAAGTCCTCGCATATGTGTACCGCATGAACGGTCGAGCAGCCTAATCAGCAGCCCGATCGATGCATGCAAGGAAACCGTCAATTGGCCGAGCAACTCACCCTACCCCGCATCATCCATCGCATTGCCAGCTATCGGCATCTGATCGTTCCGATCGGGTTCCTCGGGTTGATCGGTGTGCTCGTCGTACCGCTTCCTCCGCTCGCGCTCGACATTCTGATCAGTGGAAATATTGCCGTTGCGGCCATCATCCTGCTGACCACAATTTATATGAAACGGCCGCTGGATTTCAGCGTCTTTCCCGCGCTGCTTCTGGCGACGACACTCTTCCGGCTGGTGCTCAACGTCGCGTCGACCAGGCTTATTCTCGCCGCCGGTGAGTTGGACGACGCGGATGCTGGAAGTGCCGCGGGCGAGGTCATCGAGGCATTCGCCAACTTCGTGGCGGGTAGCAATCCGGTCATTGGCGCGATCATCTTCCTGATCTTGATCATCGTGCAGTTTGTGGTGATCACGAAGGGTGCGACGCGAATGTCCGAGGTGGCGGCCCGGTTCACCCTCGATGCGATGCCCGGCAAGCAAATGGCGATCGATGCGGATCTCTCCGCAGGCTTGATTTCTGAATCAAACGCTCGTCTCAGACGTGAAGAGATCACCCGTGAAGCCGACTTCTATGGAGCCATGGACGGTGCCTCGAAATTCGTCCGTGGCGATGCGATCGCCGGCATCATCATCACGGTGGTGAACATCCTCGGCGGCTTCGCGATTGCGATGTTCATGCATGACTGGACCGCCAGCGAGTCGATCCGAATCTTTGGAATGCTGTCGATCGGGGACGGACTGGTCTCGCAGATTCCGGCGTTCATTGTCGCGATCGCCGCGGGGCTCATCGTCGCTCGAGCGGGTGGCGATCAGAACATCGGGATGGAGATTCCGTCCCAGCTCGCCTCGCAGCCGATGGCGCTCTTCCTCATCGGGGGATTCCTCGTGCTGCTTGCGATGACGCCACTCCCCACCATTCCGTTGCTCTTGGCGGCGATCGCCACCACCGGTGTCGGCTGGTTTGTGTGGGATTCGCAGCGGGCGGTCATCGCGGAGAAGGAGACGGAGGCACGACAAGAGGCGGAGGCAGAGCGGGCCCAACCGAAGGCGGTCGAGGAACTTCTTGGGGTGGATACCCTCGAATTGGAAGTCGGTTACGGACTGGTTCGACTGGTCGGTGGCGATCTCCTCGATCGAATTGCGATGATTCGGCACCAGTTGGCTTCGGAGCTCGGTCTGGTCATGCCACCGGTTCGAATTCGAGACAACATGCAGTTGCCGCCCGATCGGTATCGACTCAAGATCCGCGGCGCCTCCGTCGACGATGGCGAGGTGCATCCCGAGTTACTCATGGCCATGGACTCCGGCTTGGCGACCGGGAAGTTGGAGGGAATTGCGGGCCTCGAGCCGGCGTTCGGGCTGGATGCGATCTGGATTGATCCGGCCCTTCGGATGCGGGCGGAGACGCAGAATTACACCGTAGTTGATCCAACCAGTGTGATCGCCACCCACCTGACGGAGGTTGTGAGGCGTCATGCGGACGAGCTCCTCACCCGCGAGGAGGTCGGCAATCTGGTCGAGCAACTGAAGCAGTCCGCGGCTCGGTTGGTCGAGGAGGTCGTCCCCGCCCAGCTCAAGATGGGGGAGTTGCAGAAAGTACTTCAGGCCCTCCTGCGGGAATCGGTGCCGATTCGCGATCTCGAGACCATCGTCGAGACGTTGGGCGACTGGATTTCGCACACCCGCGATCCCGATGTGCTCGTCGAGTACGTTCGGAATGCCCTTCGCCGCACAATTTGCACCCTGCACGCCGAAACGGCGGCCGAAGGGAAAGCGAGGCTTCATGTGGTCACCATGGACCCCGCGGTCGAAGATCGCGTCAACGGCTATATCGAGCGGGGGGCCGCTGGCACCACGGTTTCAGTGCCACCCAACTTGGCCGCAGAGGTCGCTCGGGCGGTGGCGGATGCCTCGCAGCCGCTCACCGCCGCCGGTCGACCGGTCATCGTGGTCTCCTCGCCAACTGTTCGCGCCCCCATGCGGCAGATCCTCCATCCGCACCTTGCGGGGGTCACGGTTCTCGGCTACAACGAACTCGTAGACGGTTTCGACGTGCAGTCGGTCGGGCTCGTCCAGTTGAAAGCGGCCAAGGGTGATGCCTCCGGCGCCTCGACGTCTCAGAATCTCACGCCAGTGGGTGTGAATTGACGACGCGAGGGAATTGAAGGCAAGGCCAAGCCGACCCATCGGAGGATCCGATGGGATTCGATGGAATCCGATGGGTGACCTTCATGATCGTCACCCATCGCATCGGTCTGATCGAATGTCAAAGGTCGATGGCGACGATCGTCATCATTCATGACCAATGACACGTTGGATTTCAAAGTTCAGATCTCGGTCTGGACTCATCGACCGCGTCGGGAAGCGCCAGGAGGGCGACACCATGCGACTCAAGACTTTTCGTGCATTCACGCTGTCCGAGGCCCTCGGCGCCGTCAAGAGTGATCTTGGCGAGCAAGCCGTGATCCTTCATACTCGAACCTTCAAGCGCGGCGGATTTCTCGGTCTTGGCGGACGCGAGATCGTCGAGGTCATCGCGTCTGAAACCGATTCAGGGATCGAAGCCTCGCCGCCTGCCGGGACGCCATCGGAGCCAAACGAGGCGATTGAGAAACCAGAGGCCCCGTCTACCGCTGGCGTTGCGGCTGCGAGAGCGTACGGATCGCAAGATTCCACGGCCACGGTTGCCCACGAAAATGTCGCATCAAGTAGACGGGCCGATCATGTAGATCATGTAGATCATGTAGATCCTGTGAATCATGTGGATCCGCCCGTTTCGAGCGGCAGCCTCGAGGTCGATCGGGAAAAGACTCGCAAACTTGCACAGGCATTGGCCATCCGGATCGAACGGCAGCAGGCCGCTCGAGCGTCGGCCGGCGTCGCGGGGCCCGATGATGTCATTACGCCATCAGGCGACCCGCCCCCGAAGGCGACGTTGGCTCCGGCCCACGCCAAAACGGTCTCCACCGGTTCAACGATGCCCGAGCGTGACGCGCCGGAACGGTTCGTGATCGGCAAGGGGGGTGTCCTGCTTCCGGAAGTGCCGGATGCCGCCGCATCGGCGCCAGTTTCTGATTCGATGGTGTCTGACGGGGTGATTGAGATCCCCAGAGAACCGGCACCGAGAGTCATTGCACTTGAAGAAGATTCAAGTCGATCGATTCTCGCCGCGAACGTTGATGATTCAACCGGGGTCAGCGAGCTGAGCTCGACATCTCAGCCTGCGGACGACGAGATGGCGGCGCGAGTACCGATCGACGTGCCGGTTTCGCCCCAGGTCGCCCCCGTCAGCATCCAGCTCACCCCGGCAATCACCGAAGAGTCGCGGTCGGTATCCGGGGTGGAACCGGCTCCCGAAGCCGCGGCCGCCTCTGGGACGCATGGCGGGGCTGATGAATTGTCGGCGATCCGAAATACGGTGGGGCGTCTGCTCGAAAGCGGTGGGCCTTCCGTCAGAACCCGCACGACCGCCGACTCCGCAGAATCGCTTGGCCGTCCCGAGCCACTGACCGAAGCCTACGCATCATTGATCGCGCAGGAGTTGTCGCGGGATCTTGCCGAACGAGTGGTCGCAAACCTTCAAGACGAGTTAGACCCGCAGTCGCTGGCCAACCCGGTACTGGTACGAGAAGCCTTGCTCGCCCAAGTGGCGACATTGGTGCCGACGGCCGAGGATCTTGAATTCGTCAAGCCCCGCGACGGCCGACCTCGCACCATCGCATTCGTTGGGCCGACTGGTGTTGGCAAGACCACGACCCTCGCCAAGATCGCTGCAACGATGACGCTTCGAGATGAAATTCGCGTTGGATTGGTGACCGCGGACACCTACCGCATCGCGGCGGTCGATCAACTTCGAACGTATGCAGAAATACTCGGCCTTCGGCTCGAAGTCGCCTCTGGGCCGACAGAAATGAAGGCGGCACTGGAACGCTGCCAAGATCTCGATGCGGTCTTGATCGATACGCCGGGTCGAAGTCAGAACGATACTGATCGCATTGCTGACCTTCGAGCCTTGATCGATGCGGCTCGCCCGCACGAGACGCACTTGGTGTTGTCGGGAACTGCGGCCGAGCGAGTGTTGCTCCGCGAAGCCGAAGCCTTCTCGACGCTCGGCCCTGATCGCGTGGTCCTCACCAAACTCGATGAGGCCGTGACCTTCGGCATGCTCGTCTCGGTCGTTCGTCGTATTGGACGCCGGATCAGTTGGGTGACGACGGGCCAAGAAGTCCCGACCGATGTCGAACGGGCGACGAGTAAACGCCTTGCGAACCTCATGCTCGGGGAGCCCGTAAAGTCGTGAGTGACCAAGCCTCCATGCTGCGTGGACTCGTTGCCGGAGCGGCACGGCGAAGTGTCGGACCCTCTGCTCGCGAATCCGTCCCGAGCGTTCGGAGCGGCCGAGTGAGCTTTGCCCCGAATGCACGCCCCGTGGCGTTGCGAGTCGAGACTCCACGGCTCGCAAAAGCCATCGCGGTGGCCAGTGGGAAAGGTGGCGTCGGAAAATCGAATATCGCGCTCAATTTGGGTATTGAGATGGCCCGGATGGGGCGACGCGTGGCGCTTTTTGACGCTGATCTTGGATGTGCCAACGCTGATGTCTTGTGCGGATTGACGGTCAAGGCGACGCTTGAGGACGTGCTGAACGGTCGGCGTCGACTTGCCGAGATCGTGATGAAGGTCCCAGGTATTCGTGGCAAGGGAGGATTGGGACTGATTCCGGGAGCCAGCGGCGTGGCGGAGCTCGCCGCCCTCAACGCGGGGCAACGGCAGGGGATTGTCGAGCAACTGAGCGCGTTGGAGCAGGTGGTCGATCTGGTGATCATTGATGTGGGGGCCGGAATCGGAGCGGATGCGGTTGGCTTTGCAGGCGCCGCGGACTCCGTGCTCTTGACCTGCACGCCCGAGCCAACGGCGATGACCGATGCGTATGCAACCGCCAAGGCGATCTTGAGCCGCGACTCCCACGCGGATCTCTCGCTGGTCGTGAACATGGCTGGTTGTCACGAAGAGGGGCTTGCCGTGCACAAGAGAATGGATGCCGTGGCTCGACGCCACCTCGGCCGTTCGATTCCCCTTGCCGGCGTGATTCCATTCGATTTCTCGGTGGTCGCGGCGGTGAAGCGTCGTCGACCTCTTTCTCTCGTGGCCGGCGATACTCCGGCCGCGGTCGCAATCCGAAGCCTGGCGAATACCGTGCTTGATGATGATGCCGTCTCTGGTTCCACATCGCGCACCGAACGTGGTTTCCTCTCCGGCGTCCTTCGCGCATTTCGTCGTTCCTAGGCTCCCGACCGGGGGGTCCACGAGAACTGATCGTCTGCAGACGTCAACCCAAGGTGGTTTCCTATGGCTTCAGAATCCCCGACGATCTCAATGGCGGTGCCAACCGCCTGCATTGTGGCAGTCGGCGCGTTTGTGGTGGCAATTCTTTCAGGCATGCTTGCAGAGAATCCATTCGGCGCGGTTCTTGCGCGATCGTTGCTTGTAATGCTGGTTTCTTGGCCAATAGGACTCATCGTGGGATTCGTGCTGGAACGACTGTTCCGGGAACATGCCGGAAATCAGGCCGCACAGATGATGCAGGCCAACCTTCCTACCGATGAAGTCGAAGGAGATGTCAAGATTGTTGACCAATCTACGGCTGAACTGGATTCTCCTAATGTTGTGGAAGTACCAGACGCCTCCCCGTCGGAGGTGATTTGAATTTCGGAATGGGTTTCAGATGGAATTGAACACACCGTTCCTCCACCTGATTCGCCAAGTGCTCACGCATCCGAAAACATCTGCGTATACTCCATTCGTCCCTCGTCAAGGATCGGCGAGGGATGAACATCAAGATTGACGGTCACTTCCCGTCGAACTTGATTGACTTCGAAGCGTTCTTCACACCTTTGCACTGATGCAAAAACGTGAAGACCTGCAGAAATGTAGGAGCTTCGAGTCGACATGCCGGCAACGCAACTGGACGCGTTGTCGAACAGATTTGGTCATCGAAGGTCAAGGAGCGGACCGATGACGACGAAGGCAATTGCCACGGCGACGGTTGAAGAAATCGTCGAAACACCCAAGCGAATCACTAAGTCGACCCCCAAGTCGACGAAGCGAGTCGTCAAGAAGGTCGGGCCGAAGAAAGCCACAATGGGAGAAGCCGTTGTTGAAACGGTTTCCCCAGTGGATGATTCGCCTCAGGCCTCAACCTCCAACCCCAAGAAGCCAGTCCCGAAACCTGCGGCAGCGCCGCGGAAGCAACGGTCTGCGATTCGAAGTGGGACCAGTGGTTCTCGGTCACGGGCAAAGGACACTTGCCTTTCCGAGATTCCGATCAAAGAGATCTGGAGCATGTATCGAGAGGAGCAGACGCAGGACGTCCGCAATTTCCTCATCGAGAAATACCATGATCTTGTCCGCTTTACCGCGGAGCGCATGGCAATGCGACTTCCCTCGGAAGTCGATACCAATGACCTCATGTCAGCGGGCGCCTTTGGTCTGATGGATGCCATCAATGCATTCGATCCAGGCCGAAATGTGAAGTTCGAGACGTATTGCACCCAGCGAATTCGCGGTGCGATCTTCGACGAACTCCGGTCAATGGACTGGGTTCCGAGGCTCGTGCGTTCACGGACCAGTAAGTTCGAAGGAACTCGTAAGCAAATCGAGATGGAGACCGGTCGGGCTGCCTCGGATGACGAGATTTCGGATCGTCTGCAGCTTTCTCCCGAGGACTACCGCAAGCTGAAGCGGGATTCCCGCCCAGTCTCGCAGGTCAGTCTGAATCGAAAGTGGTTCGAGACCGATTCGAGCCGGGATGTCCGAGAGATTGATGTGGTCAAGGACACCCGCCAAGAGAATCCGCTTTCTGCGGTCCAGCGACAAGATCTTCAGTCGTTGCTGACCAAGGGGCTCTCGCGAGCCGAGCGGCTTATCGTCATCCTCTACTACTACGAGGAAATGACGATGAAGGAGATCGGCATTACGCTCGATCTGTCGGAGAGCCGCGTCAGTCAGATGCACTCTTCGATCCTCGCCCGACTCAAGGCACAGATGCAGCACCGCGAACGCGAATTCTGAATAATCAGCGTCGCACCGGATGGTGCCGCCGATTTCAGTTTGCTGATAGAACCAACACCGCCTCGATCATCTGATCGGGGCGGTGTTTTTTCATTGCAGCGTCTTCTCGACGCCGTCTTGGGAAGCGATTCCACCGGTGGCACCACCAACGGAAGCTCCTCGTGGGGGTTCGGCGGGTTCAGCGGGGCGTTCACCGAGCGCGGGCAGTTCTACGCCAACCTCTGGTTCTTTGCGTACTCGTGGGCCATCGGCGGCCTGTCGGCGATCATCGTGGTGGCTTCGTCCGACGTTGCGGATGACCCTGATCGACGCGGCCCATCGAGATTCAAATGACCAGAAAAAACCCCCCGACGCTACGATCGGAAGGGTGTTCGTCATCCAGTTTTCAAATTCGTCATTTCGCGTTGATGACCGCGGGGTTTAGGTTCGAATCGTGCGCCGTCGTTTTGCAGACATACAGATTCCGGAACCGGATGCCCGAACCGTGGGCCTGCAGTCCGATCGGGCCGGAAGTGGGTACGCCCGGCAGTTGGCAGGCGACAATCACGTGCTCCCCGTTGAGCCAGACGTCGAGCGTCTCGCCGACGAGCCTGATTAAGAGGCTGTTCCACTCGCCGACGGGGCGATCCGCCTTCTTGCGAGGGGTTGCCGCGGCTCGGGTGGCGGGGGGCATGCCGCCGTCGGTTCGATATCCGTAGACCTCGCCGCTTCCGGCGGGCCACTCCCAGAGGTTCACCTGGCTCTTTGAGTTGCCGCGAAGATAGATCCCGCTGTCCCGTTCCTCGACCAGCTCGGTGACCCGGTCGCCATTCTCGTCGAGTCGATACGAACCATCGAGCTCGATGACCGGCCGTTGCATCGGGCCCTGCGAGGGGCCGTCCCATCGCCATTGCAGTGAGACCTCAAAGTCCTCGTAGGACTTCTTTGTCCACAGGTCACCCTTCACGCCGTCGAACTCGAGCTCGCCGTCGATGACTCGCCAGTGCTTGCCAGCCACCTCATCGACCTTCCAGCCTTCGAAGTCGACGCCGTTGAATAGGGGCGTGAGATCAGGAAGTTTCTGCTGCAGCGTCGGTGACGAGCAGGACTGGAGGAGGCAGAGTATCGCCGCCGCTCCGATGATCGGTGCAAGGAGCCGGGTCATACCTCGATGGTCCTCAGCTCGTCGGCGAAAAGAAGCGCCGCCGTGGTTCGCTGGATGATTTCCTCGCGGGTGACCTCTGGGGCGATCTCGGTCACCCGGAACCGCCGTTGATCTCGGTCCATCTCCATGACGCAGAGATCCGTGATGACCATGTCGATGCATTCGAGTCCGGTCAACGGGAGGGTGCATTCCGGAATGATCTTGGGCGCACCCTTCTTGTTGTTGTGTTCCATCGTGACGATGACCCGGCGGACGCCCGCGACCAGATCCATGGCGCCACCCATGCCCTTGACCATCTTGCCAGGGATCATCCAGTTGGCGATGTCGCCACCTTGGCTGATCTCCATGGCGCCGAGAATTGCGAGGTCGATATGGCCACCGCGAATCATGCCAAAGCTCTCGGCGCTCGAGAAAAACGAATGGCCAGCCACGCCGGTGACCGTTTGTTTGCCGGCATTGATCATGTCCGGGTCGACCTCCGCTTCGGTCGGAAACGGTCCCATGCCGAGCAGGCCGTTCTCGGACTGAAGCCAGACCGTCATGCCCTCCGGTACGTAGTTCGCCACGAGGGTCGGTATTCCGATGCCGAGGTTCACGTAAAAACCGTCCTGAAGCTCCTGGGCGGCGCGTTGGGTGATTCCATTTCGGTCGAGAGGCATGGGCGATCCTGAATTGGTCGAAAGGGCGGGACGTGAGCGGCCCGGGTCGCCAAAGGATTCTATCGAGCGGGGGCGATCTCTTCGAAAAATTGGGAGGGAAGCTGAAGCCGTGCCGGATTTTTCGCGAAACCGGAAGGGATCTATTGTGGGGCCGTTGAAAAGCCTGGTCGGTGAATTCGGCAGGCCGACAGCCGAGAACGACCAAATTCGCATGAATGGGTGTCCGTACGCAAGGATGCTTGATTCAAGGATTGCAGACTGCTAGCCTTCAAAGTGACAACCGCACTCCAAGTTCCAATGGGGTCGAGGTTTACGACGGCCTGCGGGGCAGACGAGTTTCTTCCGCCCGCATCATTCAAGTACGCCTTTTTTTTCGCATGCTTCCTGTTTTCTGGAGAATTCTGAGATGAAATTCCTAGCCCTAGCCCTTGTTCTGAGTACTTCTTCGGTCTCGCTCGCGGACCTGGTTGACCCGAGTGTCCCTGCTTGGCGCGGCGAGGAGGGAAGTCAGTACTACCAGTGGGACTCCTTCACGGCCCCCTTCGCGGCGCCCAATTTTCCGACGAACTTGCCTGCGGAATTCTCGTCGCAGGTTTTCAACTTCGTCGGTGGTGCTCAAATCGTCGATGGTTCGATCTTTAGCCCCGGTGGTCTGAACGCCCACGTCTACGGTGAGGGAAGACCGACCTCTGACGTCGTCCTGAATCTGACTTACACGGCGTTCGACACCACGCCAGAGTCCACGCAGTTCTTTATCGGTGGTTTCGGGCCGGGTGCGGGGGGCGAGTACTTTGACTTCGTTTCTTCGGAACGAACCTACGAACAGTTCATCGGCGAAGGCCTGTTTCGGGTCACCGATGCCTTTACGTTCGATGTCAGTGCCTACGAAGGTGACGGCCTGTTCTGGGCCGGGTTCTTCATGCTGGACGGACCGAGCACGCTGGAAGGCGTTTCAATCGATGTTCGCAATGTGATTCCGGCGCCTGGGGTGGCGGCTTTGTTCCTGCTTTCCGGTCTTGCCGGTCGCCGACGTCGCGACGGAAACTGAGCCCTTCCGCAAGGGCAGAATTCTGACTTTCGATCACTCGGCCCGCGCTTCGGCGCGGGCCGTGATCGTTCATCGAGCCGACACCTGCTAGATTCCGGGAATGAGCACTGCAAATCAACATCCGGCCCTGACGGGAATCCTCGAAAAACTCGGCATGGCCGATCACCCCTCGATTCTTCCGGTGGATGCCGGTGGGGCGAGCGTGGTGAGTATCAATCCGACCGATGGCCGTCCGTTGGCGTCGGTTGGCCTGGTGGGGACCGCCAAGTATCAGGAGGCGGTCGAACGAGCAATGCGGGTGCAGGCCTCATGGCGCATGCTTCCAGCCCCGAAACGTGGCGAGATCGTGCGACGGATCGGCAACGCCTTCCGCGAGCACCTCGGGCCACTCGGCGAGTTGGTGACCCTTGAGATGGGGAAGATTCGGCCGGAAGGCATCGGCGAGATCCAAGAGTGTGTCGACATCGCCGATTTTGCGGTCGGTCTCTCTCGGCAGCTTCACGGCTACACGATGCACAGCGAACGCGATGAACATCGAATGTACGAGCAGTGGCATCCCATTGGCACCATCGGCATCATCACCGCATTCAATTTCCCCGCCGCGGTTTGGGCTTGGAACGCGATGCTTGCGGCGATCTGTGGCGACGCGATGATCTGGAAGCCGAGTCTGGTCACCCCCATCACCGCGATCGCCATGACCGAAATCGCGCACCGGGTCATGCGGGAACAGGATATTTTCACGCCCGAAAGTGGGGATCCCTGCGATATCTTCAGTTTGGTGATTGGTACCGACGAAGCAGTCGGCGAACCAATGATTGCTGATCGTCGTCTCCCCTTGATTTCCGCCACTGGATCCTGCCGCATGGGTCGACGGGTCGGCGAGGTCGTCGGAGGTCGACTCGGTCGAAGCCTGCTTGAGCTGGGCGGGAACAACGCCATCGTGCTCATGCCGGATGCGGACCTCGAACTGGCTATCCGCGGGGCGGTTTTCGGCGCGGTCGGAACTGCCGGCCAGCGTTGCACGTCAACACGGCGACTGCTGGTCCATCACTCGATCGTCGATGATGTGGTTGACCGACTTCGTCAGGCGTACGCGAGTGTTCCGATTGGTGATCCACTTGCCGACGGCACGCTGATGGGGCCGCTGATCTCGCCAGACTCTGTCGCCGCGATGCGATCGGCCATTGAGCAGGCCGTCGCGGAGGGCTGTGATGTGGTGTGCGGCGGAATCGAAGGGATCGATCGCAAAGCTTCCGACGCCGGAAACTTCGTGGAACCCACCATCATCCGCGTCCCTCCAGGGTCTGTCCCCGCGGTGACCAAGGACGAGACTTTCGCACCGGTGCTCTACATCTTCAGCGTCGAAGATCTCGATGAGGCCATGCGAATTCACAATGACGTTGACCAAGGCCTTTCTAGTGCCATCTTCACCGACTCGGTACGTAGCGCCGAGAAGTTCCTCTCGCATGTTGGCAGCGACTGCGGAATCGCCAACGTGAACATCGGAACCAGCGGGGCGGAGATTGGCGGGGCGTTCGGCGGCGAGAAAGACACCGGTGGCGGACGTGAATCCGGTTCCGATGCCTGGAAGGCGTACATGCGTCGCCAGACGTGCACGATTAACTGGGGGGCCGACCTGCCCTTGGCGCAGGGGATCAGTTTCGGCTGACCCCCTGCGATTGGGGCGGGAATTGCGTTCCGCGTCGAGACCCTCGGATTTTGACCGGGGCCGCCGCGGGATGGTCGTCGCTCACTCCGCGACGTGGGTGAGGATGGACTCGGTCGTAGTGGACGAGGGCACTTTCGGATTGATGAAGAGCAGATTTGCCATGTCCGCGTCTTCGACGTGGGTTGAAAAGATCAGCAGCTGGCCGCGATACGGCATCATCCGCATGTGGGTTGGAAGAATTGGAAGCTCGTCGATCAGGGTCGACCACTCGTCGAGTTCTGGATCGAAGACTTCGATGGTCCGATTGGGTTCGAAGCCGCCCGCCGCGGTGGGGCTCGAACCTCCGGCGACGTAGATCCGTCCGTCGAGCACCGCGATCTCCGCGGAGAGCCGCGGCTGTTCGGGGGCGGGGATCTCGACGAACGACTCGGTGTTGAAGTCGAAGTATTGGCAGTCCTCGACGATCTGGAAGTTCTCTCGCATGCCGCCGATGATGTAGTAACGATCGTCGACCTTCGCGCCGGCGAAGGCCCGTCGCGTCCCGGTCATTTGAATCCCGTCATAGGTGAACTGCTCGTCGCCCTTGTCGGGCGAGGCGGAGAGCACTTCGGTCAGATGTCGGAACTGATCACCTTTTGGTCGTCGAGGGTCGTAGTCGAGACCACCGAAGACCCAGAGTCTTCCGTCGTGCTCGACGAGACCGAACTGACTTCGGGCGATGGGGAGGTCCGGTGCGTCGTCGGTCCAGATGTCGTCGCGGACGTCGTATCGATACCCGTTGGTCCAGGTCCGGGCGACCTCGCCGTCATGTCCGAATCCGCCGATTCCGTAGACGTGCTTTCCGTCGCCGTGCGTGGCGGTCTGAATGGTTTGCCGATGGTCCGGATACTCCGAAAGCGGCTCCCACTGCAGGCTTGCGAGGGAGAGGCGATATCCCTGATCGAGGAAGTTGGAAGCCTCGAAATCATGCTGTCCGGTGCTGTTGTTTCCGCCGAAGAGATAGATCCATCCGTCGTGAACGAAGAGTGCTTGTCGGTTCTTCGAATCAATTGGCGTGGGAATCGCGATTTGACGGATCGTGGTCTTTGAGGAATCCGCCGCGAGATCGAGATGCTCGATGTGGGCGGGTCGCACGCCGCGTGAAATGCCACCCACGAAGAACAAGTTCTCTGGAGAAGCGACCGCGATCTGATGAAAGAACCTTGGGAAGGTGAGGGTTCCCACCTGGTTCCAGGCGTCCTCCCCCGGGGCCCAGTCGTAGACCAATCCATCGGCTCCCGAGGCGACGACGCGGCCGTCGACGTTCTCGGCCGCGAGGCCGAAGGCGGTTCCCGGATATTCGGGTCCCTTGGACCAAGTTCTGGTCGAGAGGTCCAGTACTTCAACCTCGTTGCTCATCGATCGGTCCGCACCGATTCCGCCGATGACCACGAGGTCATTGCCGATCGAAGTGGCGCAGTTGGCGCGGCGTTTGAAGGGGGCCGGAATTCGTTCCCAAGTAGGATCGGCGTCGTTAAGGTCCATCGCCAGAACATCTTCATGCCAGACCGAATCGCCGGTCTCGGGATGCATCGCCCATCCGCCCGCGACCACGAGGGTCGAGCCGATCATCGTGCTGTCGTGGGACGATCGTGCGTGGGGAAGCGGGGGCATCGCGTGCCATTCCTCGAGCGTTGGATCGAAGGCGAGCACCGTGTCGAGTGACGCGAGCCACGGGTCTTCGCCCCGCAGGTTCAGGGCCACCATGCCGCCGATCCGGATGATCCGACCATCGTGGGCCTCCAGTGAACAGCTCTGGAGCCGCTGGTCGTTTGGTAGGTACTCGATGTGATTACGGTCGTGGAGATTCACGCGGTAGAAGTCGCGGTGCTGTCCTTCGAGGTAGTAGTCGTGCGGGGGGCCCGAATAGCCGCCGATGACGTAGACCCATCCATCGTCGACGACCGCGCCGAAGCTTGTGGTCGGGTTCGGGAGTGTGGAGTCCAGCCGCCCGATCGGCATGTCCGCCGCTCTGGTCACCGAATCCGGCATCTTGAAATGTTGACTGAAGGCCACGTTCGGCACGAGGGCCGTCAGGACCAGAAGGCAGCGTGCGAGGGGATTCAAATACGTCTTCTCAGGCACGGGGAATCTCTTTCTCAAGGTGGAAGGTGGCGTGGCGAGACGGGAAGTCCGCTAAGCCGTAACTTAACATAATTGTGAGAATGAGTCTCAATCTCACGACAAAGGCCGGATCGCTTGCTATATTGAGATTGAGTCTCAACTGCAACGGAGACTCGGTTGTTTTCAAGTCATCCCGAACGGGCGATGTCGCTTCGTTTGTCTGGAGTCTCCTGAGATGTGTCACTCGATCCGCGGTGTTCTATTCATGGCAGTATTCGCCATTCCATTGACGGCGAACGTACCCGTACTCGGCGAGTCCGAGGACTTCGAGATGTCCACGACAGCAGATCGCTGGATGTATCCGTTCAACGCCACGCCCGGCTTCCGCCCGGCGGGTTCGACCTTCGGGTACACGCCCTTCCCGGATGAAACGTCATTCGACAATCGGGATGGACAGGTGATCGTCGCCTTCGATACCTCTTCCATCGTCCCGGTCGGCGAAGGCGCGGCGAACTATGACGTTTCGTCGTTCGTGCTCGAGATCACGCTGGCAGGGGCATCGTCAGGTCCCGTGGACCTGACCGTGGATGATTGGCGCACCTACCTCCCCGAAGAAACGAAGGGGCAGATCCCCGACTCAGATCCTGGCCGGCCGATCGAGCTCTTCGCGGCAGGATTCCGAAACGGTTACGACCGACTGAGCTGGTCCGAGGGGGACTTCTTCTCCGACACAGATATCTTTGGGCAGGGCACTCGCAACGTATTCGCGGCTGAGATTGCCCCTGACGGGCTGCTCCTCGATGTCTCCTCGAGCTTCACTGAGGATTTCACGGCGATCCCGATCGCCGTTGCCACATTCCCCGGATTTGAGGCTGGCGAAACGCCACCCGAGGGCGCGATCGCCACCTTCGAACTCGACCCCACCGATCCGCTGGTCCGAGACTGGCTTGGGGAGAGCCTCGATGAGGGGCGGCTGGTATTCGCGATCACCTCGTTGATCAGTGCCAGTCAGGGCGACTCGCTACTCACCCAGTTCTATCTCCGTGAGAACCCCCTCGTGGAGGTCGGTGTCCGAGAGTCATCCGCGATCGCGTTCACCGTCGACATCATCGACGCCTGCGATGTTCGGTGCGATTTGAACGGCGATTGCATCGTGGACGGAGCCGATCTCGGCATCTTCCTGTCGCTCTGGAACACGACCGATGAGTCCGCTGATTTCGATGAAGACGGAATCGTCAGCGGCGGTGACCTCGGTCAACTTCTCGCGACCTTTGGCTTCTGAATCAATGAACAAGCAGCTCATCCAGTGAGGATGAGCCGGAACTAACAGTGGATGTCCATGTTTTTCGAATTGTCATGCACGGCACCACTTCCCATTTTTCCCAGTACACAATTCGATTTCAAGGAGTTTGATCGAATGAGATTTCTCGCAACTATCGTCGCTGTCACAGCGATCACTGGCATGGCTACCGCTGATCTCGCGAACCCAGACGTGCCCACCTGGCGCGGCGATACCGACGCCGCCTACGCGGGCTGGGACAGCTTTACCAACGCGAACGGAGGCCCCAACGCCCCCGAAGAAGGAAGCGGCTTTAACGTCTACAACTTCGGCACCGGTGCCATCATCGCTGGCTCCGGAAACATCTACGGGGCCGGTGGCCCGCTCGACATCCACGTGTACTCGACCGGCGAACTCGCCGCTTCCCAGGCCGTCCTGAGCATCTCGTTCCTCGGGAACCCGATCGACACCTCGAACGTCCGGGCGTTCTTCCTCGGTGAGTACATCGATCCGATCTTGAGTGAACTCCGTGCCGAATCAGGCGGTGGTGGCTTCGTCTCGCAGACCTGGTCGTTCACCTACGACTTCTCGAACGTCGGTGAGGTTTCGTCGTCGGTCGCGTTCTTCTTCGGTTCGGGTGACCTCGCCAACTCGAGTCTCGACGCCGTCTCGGTCGACGTTCTTTCGGTCCCCGCACCGGGAGCCCTCGCGCTGCTCGGGCTCGCCGGAATCGCTTCACGACGTCGTCGCTGACCCGAACGGTTTTCAGGGGAGAAAGAAAGCAGGTCCCGCGACGCCGAGCGTCGCGGGACCTTGCTGATTTTGAACATCGACTTCACGCGGTGGCCAGATGCTTCAGGAGCTACCTTCCCGCATGCGATCGAGGCTCTCCGGGAACGGGTAACTGGCGAAGACGCCGGTCGGTGCGACGTCCCAGGCCGAGACCGGGGGATACAGATCGCCTTCGAATCCCGCTTTGTGCATCGCATCGAGCACGGATTCGAGGCTCGACTCATCACCGTTCTCGTGGGCGATCAGTCGATTGGACCTCGCCCCAAGGAATGAGACCGTCGCCACCGGGCCACGATCACGACGCCCCTCAAGCATGCTTGAGACCGTTCGGAATCCCCGGAACAGATCCTCGAGCGTGAAATGATCACGGCCGGCCGGGCGCAGGAGCGCCAGGATGAGGATCTGGTCGAGGTCGAACTTCAGAATGTACGGTTCCCGATCCTCGTGCGCGTGCACGGAAATCGCGTCACGGAACATTTTCGCGTAGCTGGTGGCGCTGGCGAGGGTCCACTGGCTGGTCGGGATCAACTTGAACAGCTCGCCGAGGATACCTCGGTCGTTGTTCTCGTCATTGACCCCGCAGACCACCGTTCGATAGCGACCATCGAGGACATCATCAAGAAGATGCTGGCCCCACTGAATTCGAATGCGTCGCTCCGTACGGACCTCTCGGGGATCGCCGGCGGGGAGGACCACAAGTCGCTGCGTCTCCCGGCTTGCTTCGACCAGTCGGTCGCCGTCGCCCTTGTAGACGCGGAAGGAGGGAGGAGTGCTCACTCGCTGCTGCCCTTCTTCAGGGTTTCTAGGGTTTTCTTTGCCGCGGCCAGTTCAGCTTCTAGAGCCTTGACCTTCGCCTCGGCGTCGGCGAACACCACGGCCATTGCCTGATCCTTGGAAAGAATCTTGACGGACTCGATCATTACTTCCTTCTGAGGGACGTCGGACATGCCATTTGGCAGGCGGGTGGTCGGCACCCCGGCGATTCGATCCACGACGTCCATGCCGGCGACCACCTTCGCGAACACCGCGTATCCAGCGCCGTCCCGAGGTTGGTCGAGAAAATCATTGTCGGAGAGGTTGATAAAGAACTGGTTGGTTCCAGAATCGGGCTGATTGCCGAGTCGGGCCATGGCAAGGGTGCCTCGGCCGTTCTTCAGTCCATTTTGCCATTCATTCTTGATGCCCGCCTTGGCGCCAGGCTTCTTGTGCATCGTCTGCGGGTACACGCCATGAAAATCAAAGCCACCACCCTGAATCATGAAACCAGGCATGACTCGGTGAAACAAGGTGCCGTTGTAGTAGCCTTCATTCGCGTATTGCTCGAAGTTGGCAACGCTGATCGGGGCCTTGGCATTATCGAGCTCGATGACAATGGTGCCAGCCGAGGTCTTGATGGTGGCGTAATCGGCGGCGGCCAGCTGGCTGGTGCCGAGGACGGCGAGGAAGAAGGTGAGGACTTTCAGGGCGGGGTGACGCATCGGGAGCGATCCTTCGGAGGGATGAATGAAGAGAATGACGTCGACTCAAGATCGATCGTCGAGCGAAGACGAATCTTACGAGGAGCCGCGGGTGGCGGGGGGGTAATTAGGCGACATCCGCCGGTAGATTGAATTTCGGGTGATCGTGCGGATCTCAATCAGGGATTCGAGCGAAAGCAAGGCAGCGTAGGGGTTGCAGGATTGATAAAAGTTCCCGGAGTGACGGTCGCGATGGCCACTGAGGGCGAAAATTCAGGATTATTTTTCAGGAACTCAAGGATCGCATTCGATCCTGTCGGGGCGTCAATCCCTACTATTGACAGAATTGCCCCTCGGGGGCGTCCTCGGAAGGCCGGGGAAGTACTTTTTCGGTCCGCGGGGTTGGCGAAGAACGTTCGCTGACCTCTCGATCACTTTTTTTCGACCAGCTGGAGCGGTTTTCAACCAATGAATACCAACGGCTCAGAAGTCGCTGACAAGATCCTTCCCGCTCGCCGGAATCCGGCGCGGTGGTTGTTCGATCTCTTTTCAAACGTCAGCTTGGGCATCACGCTCTTGGTCCTGATTTTTCTGTTCATGAGCATCGGCTCGGCGGGAATCGTCTACCCTATTCATCCCAACCTCTTCCATCCAGAGGCCTGGGAATATGCCCAACTCCGCCAGTGGCGTGGGCTCGAAATGACCGAGTTCGAGTGGTTTCACTGGTGGCCGTTCAACCTTCTGATCGGTCTGTTGTGCGTCAACATGACGGTGACCACCCTTCGGCGGATCCCGCTCAACACCATCAATCTTGGTGTTTGGATGATCCACACCGGAATCATTGTGCTCTGCCTTTCGAGCGTTTATTACTTCGCGACCAAGATCGAAGGCGACGCGCCGGTCGCGCGCCGAGCAGTCACGATCGCGGTAGTGACCGACGATTCCGACGGCGAGGTCATCGATCGTGGCAGTCTGCTTGCGATGCCGGGGAATGCGACCAGCTTGGGCCTGGGCGAGCAGCGATACGAGATCAGTGTCCAGAGTATTGATCCTGCGTGGGAGCTGCTCTCGGGCGACGATGCGGGGGAACGTGCTTTTAGTGTCAATCTCATGGTGCAGCGGGGTGACGGAGAGCGGTTCATCCGCCAAGTCATCGCGGGGTACCCGGATTACACCGAAGACTTGATCTTTTCCAGCGATCCGGGTCAGCCTTTTCAACGCAACGTCAAGGTCAACGGAACGCGACTCTTCGACCCGAGCCTGCTGGTGGGCTTGGAGTTTGCGCCGACCGACCATCTCTTCCTCCGCAACGATCTCTCAAAGAACTGGGCGATTTACCTTCGGGAAGTCGGTGATCTGGAATGGGCGGAACGGCCGATCGACGGCGATTTTCTTTACAACGACTACATCGCCGACCGCGACTGGGTGTGGCCGGGTGGCGTCGGTGAGCCGACGCTCCCCATCGACCCCATCGACGTGCCGGTCCCGGCCGTTTATCCGGATGATCCGGCGCCCGACCTGGTGATTCAGGCCACAGGGTTTCTGCGATATGCCGTGATGCGCGATCGGGCGGTTCCGGGCGGGGCTGATGGCCCACTCAATCCAACCGCTTGGGTGAGGATTGCAGCGCCGTCGATGGACCGCAGCAACGACTATGTGCTTCGCGCGTTTGATCCGGAACGAAGCGTGGCCGATGGCGGCTTGATGGTTTTTCGGTGGCTTGAGTCCGAGTCCGATCTGCAGTCGCTTTCGACGAAGCCGATGTTGAAGTTCGCGATTCCGGACCTGGGCATCGAGATCGAGCGGCCGATCGCGGAGACGCTGCCCGCCGATGGAGATGGCGATTTCAATCGGATCGGCGAGACTGGATACGGCTATCGAGTGCTTGCGGTCCAGGACGATTTGGCGATTGGCAGCGGGAAGGTTTCCGTCGCGATCCTCGAGATTTCCACCCCCAAGGGGCTCTTTCGACGATGGGTCTTCGACGACCCAACCCTGACTCGGGATGTCGTGGATGGTTCGCCGATGGATCGAGGTGACCAGCATGCGGGCCCGATCATCGGGGACGAGTCGATCCTTTTTACGTACCAACGAGGGACTGGTGCCGCGCTTTTAAGCGTTCTGGCCGGTCCTGAACCGGGACGACTTCGTCTTGCCAGCGCGATCGGCGTTGACGAGCCTGAGATTCTCGAATTGAGCGTCGGGATGCCGATTTCGATCCCCGGCGGGCTCGAGATCACGGTCACGCAATACGAACCGCGGGCAAGATTCGAACGACGGCCATTTATTGTCCCAATGCAACAGCGATCGCGGGATGCGAAGGACTTCTTCTCGAGGCTTCGGATCGATGTGCCCGGGCTAGATCGTTCCCCTTGGCTGCGATTTCACATGTACCCGTTTGACGGGCCCGAGTGGGTTCTGAGACGACATGTCTACGAGCCAAGCGTCATTCGACTTCCCGATGGTCGATCGATCGAAATGATGTTCAGTCGCCGACGTATCCCGCTCCCATCGGATGTCTCACTCGAAGAATTCGTGCTGACCTCCCACATTGGGGAATTCGACGGCGACTCCTCGAACATTCGTAATTACACCAGCATGCTCCGATTCCGAGATGCGCCCGCCGAGGCGTGGAGCGATCCGGTGCCGGTGAGTGTCAACGAACCAGTGGAACACGAGGGGTTCTGGTACTTCCAAGCCCAGTGGGATCCACCCGATCAACCTCGATTCCAAGGCGACGTCGCGAGCAAGGGGCTGAACTACACCGTGCTTGGCGTCGGGAATCGAAATGGGGTCGTACTTCAACTTCTCGGCTGCATCATCGCGGTCTTGGGCATGGTGTACGCGTTCTACATCAAGCCGATCATCAAGCAACGCCGGCGTCGCGCGGTCTACGACCGGCTGGCAACCACCAACGCGGAGGCTTCCGCATGAGTCGATCAACTTCGAAAATTCTTGCGTTCCTCTGTTCGATCTTCCTCACGGCAAGCGGCTTCGCAGTTCCCATCGCCGCGGACGTGGTCGATGGCGACTGGCGAAGTGAAGTAGATCTTTCCCCGGTAGGGGAGATGGCGGTTCACGTTCAGGGGCGGATCAAGAGTCTCGCCTCGCATGCGAACGGCATGATGGATGCCGTGAGCGGCCCACGAGCGATTGCAGGTCAGTCGCCAATGTTCTCGTATCTCGACATGCTCTTCCGCCCCGATGCCTACCGGGACGCCGACTGTATCTACATCAAGAACAAGCTCGTTCGCAACATCATCGCCGCGGCGATCGAGAATGCCGAACCCAGCTTGACGGATCGGATGGAGATCTTCAAAGCATCCGGTTTGATTTCGCCCGAGCTCCTCGATCGCCCCGAAGTCGCGCCGATCCTCTCGCGGATGGAATCGGATCTGATCCGTACCGCCAAGCAGGTCGATGCGATCAAAGCCGCCCGGGCCGTGATGTCGCCGTCGTTTCTCTTGGATCGACTTCGCGTCATCCCACCGTCCACCGATGACTCTGATGGTGCGTGGTACGGACTTTCTGAGGTCATGTTCCTTCCGCTGGATTCGGATGTGGCGGATGCCGCGCTCGAGGGCCTTCCGGAACAGGCGCCGCTCGCCGGGATCGACGAAGCAGGGCAGCGTCAAGCCGCCGGAGCCTGGCGGGACTTGGTGAATGCTTGGTCCGCACAGGATGCGGCCGGTATCAATGCGGCGGGAGCCACGCTTTCCACGACCTTGCGATCAATGAACCCCGAGGCGTACCCGTCGGCGGAGCGTCTTTCATGGGAGAACTGGTACTTCGAGGCCGATCAGCTCACCCGCGGCTGGCTCCTCTACATGTTCTCGATCATTTTCTTACTACTCGGCGTGGTCTATCGCTGGAAGTGGGCCATGTGGACGGGGTTCGCGATCTTTTTCGCGGCCTTCGGAGTTCAGACTTTCGCGGTTGGACTCCGGTGGTGGATCGCCGGCCGGTGGCCCAACTCCAACATGTTCGAGGCGGTGACCACCGCCAGCTGGTTCGGCGTGCTGTGCGCTATGTTCCTTGAGGTGGGGTGGCTGCGACGGACCGCGCTGCGAGGTCTGATTCCACTGGGTGCCGCGGCAACCGCGATGGTGGCGTTGATGACCGCGAACTTCCTCCCGGTCTACCTCAATCCCAACATCTCCAACATGATGCCGGTGCTCCATGACGTCTGGCTCTATATCCATACCAACGTGATTATCTTCAGTTACGCGCTGATCTTCATGGCGTCGGTCACTGCGGCGCTCTATCTGGCGTATCGACTGTTCGGTGGCAAGGCGGTCTACGCTCGCGCCGGCGGCGCGGGCGCGCTGGTGCTCGCGGGTTCGGACGGTCACACGCTCGCCAATCTCGATGAGGCCCGTCGACGCGATCGCCTCGGCGAGGTCCTCGATGGCAGCACCATGCTGCTGATGGAACTGAGCTTTGTCCTTCTCTGGACCGGGCTCGTCATGGGCGCCATCTGGGCGGATCACTCGTGGGGGCGCCCGTGGGGCTGGGATCCCAAGGAAGTGTTCGCCCTGAACACCTTCGTCATCTTCGCAATCCTCGTGCATGTCCGGCTCAAGACTCGCGATAAGGGACTTTGGACGGCGATCCTCGCGATCATCGGCTGTGGCGTGATGCTCTTCAATTGGATCGTGATCAACTTCGTGATCTCAGGCCTCCATTCCTACGCATGATTCAACGCACTCCGGAGAATGCTCAGATGCAGGAAATTCTTGATCAAGCCGAGCAACGGGCCGTCGAATTAGCCCGGCGTGACGTTGAATTGCTCGGGCTGATCGATGAAAAGGCCCTCAAGGAGCAGGTCAAGGAGGTGGTCGGCGGGGCTCGCCTCACCTTGATCTTCGCACTCGCTGGCGCGCAGTCAACGCGAAACGCCTGGGCGGCTCAGGACCGACTGGCCCTTGGCGAGGCGTACGCCCAGTTGATCCTTCGTTCGGTCGCGTGTTTTCTCGAAAGCGATGACCCCGCCGAACTGGTCGGCATCGGGCGAACGATGGGGGAGTCCGATGCGTTGCTCACGCTGGTTGTGGGCAAGAGCGATTGATTCGCGTACTCAAGGTCCGCCAAGGAGTCGTGCTTCTTCCTCATTGACAAACTGATCGAGATAGAGCCGTCGATAGCGGCCTCGCGCTTGCATCAACTCTGCGTGAGAACCACGCTCGATCACCTTTCCTTGGTCGAGTACCAAGATGAGGTCGGCTCGTCGGATCGTTGATAAGCGATGGGCGATCACCACGGCGATGCGATCCCGCAGGATCTCGTCCACCGCAGCTTGAATGGTCGATTCGGTTTCGGCGTCCACCGAGGACGTCGCTTCATCCATG
>Ga0222662_1000121_pt1 | contig 71865 bp, 59 predicted proteins | sample AntAcemetagen600_FD_179821 | JGI IMG/M metagenome (GOLD analysis project Ga0222662, IMG submission 179821) | Saline water microbial communities from Ace Lake, Antarctica - #600 | ecosystem: Environmental > Aquatic > Non-marine Saline and Alkaline > Saline | place: Antarctica: Ace Lake... | reverse complement strand
TTCCTCCTTCGTTCCGCATTCACGGGCACTTCCTCCTTCGTTCCGCATTCACGGGCACTTCCTCCTTCGTTCCGCATTCACGGGCACTTCCTCCTTCGTTCCGCATTCGTGGGCACTTCCTCCTTCGTCCTGCGTTCACGGGCACTTCCTCCTTCGTTCCGCATTCGTGGGCACTTCCTCCTTCGTCCTGCGTTCGCAGGCACTTCGGTGGACCCTGATTGGCGAACAGGCTCTCCCCTTGCAAGCAAGAGGAGGAACTAGTTTTTAAATCATACTCCTACATCAAGTTCCCCTCCTCGCAAGCGAGGAGGGGGGGACCGCGCATCGCGCGGTGGGGTGGTGTCTTCTGCGGCGCGATTCCCCCTTCGCCAGGACCATGAGAAACTTTATTCGGACTCACATTAGCTTTTTGATGACCTTATCAAACAATCTGGCTCTCAGAGCTATCCTCTGACCCGCTTGATCGGTCCACATAAAGAGTTCTGGTAGGATAGGCGAATTCGATACCTCTTTCTGCAAACGCCCGAACGATCGCGAGGTTAACCGCCTGCTGAATATCCATGTAGATGGTAAAGTCCGGGGAGAGCACATAATAGACTACTTCAAAATCATAGGAACTTTCTCCAAACCCTTTGAAGTGCGCTCTGTCGAATCGGGACTGGTCTTCTGATTCTACAAAGGAACGAACCAATTGGGGAATCTCCTCCAATTGTTCGGGAGTGGTCTGGTAAATCACACCAAATCCAAAAACCACGCGCCTCTCGTACATTCGCTTGAAGTTTCGAATGCGGCTCGAAAGAAGATCGTTGTTCGAGAAGACCAGCTGCTCCCCGGAGAGACTGCGGACTCGCGTAGTTTTGATACCAATCTTTTCAACCGATCCAAGGAGGTCTCCCACAATTATGAAGTCGCCAACAATAAACGGCTTATCGAGAACGATGGAAAGCGACGCAAATAAATCACCCAATATGTTCTGAACAGCCAATCCGATGGCGATACCACCAATACCCAACCCGGCGACCAACGCCGTGACGTCGTAACCCAAGTTGGAAATCACCAAAAGAAACGTCGTAGACCAGAGCGCTACTCTTACCAGATAAGAGACCCAGAGAATGCCAGCGCTCGCCGGACCTTCGTCCTCCGTCTCCTTTTTGCCGGATTGGAAAATCAGGCCAATCACAAAGCGGTCCACCCAGAGGGCGACCTGGAGGATCACTACAAAGAAGCCGAACCGATCAATTACTTTCTCTGCTCTTCCCAAATCGAGCCATTGTGCCGAGATCCATGCAACAAAAAGTAGAAGGAGAAATGGCTTTGTCTTTCTAAAAGCATCCAACAAGTGGTCATCAATCGATGTCTCGGTGCGTGAACTCAGTTTTGCCAAATGGCGACATCCGGCTCCCAAAATCAACTTACCGAGGAAAAACAGCCCGATTGTCAGCCCTAAGAAGATTAAAAAATCTGCGAGGCTATTATTTCCTGTGCTCATATTGTTCATTCAAGGCCAATTTTCGAGACGCGCAAGAGAAACGACCTACGAGGGTCGATTTCGCAATTATCTCAACAAACCCACTCGCCTATCGGAGGATAATCATTTCACTTCGCATCATCCGCTCACTCATCTCTACTGCCCTCCTTCTTTTTTTCTCGCTGGTTAAACTGACCAGTGCCAGCGAGAAACCATGGGGTGTTTATCAAATCCATTGGGGGGACGAACGATTCGAGGTAGGACTGCAACAGCAGATAGAGCTACTAGGTGCTCGACCAGACTACGTCATGTTTTTCCAGGACCTCAGCACCCGCCGTGGATTCCCCCGCTCGACCGCCGAAATCATCCACAACTACGGGGCTACCATGGTCATCAGCCAAGAGCTCTGGACTTGGCGCCAGCGCGACCCGGAAGATCGCAGTTGGTTGGAGCGCATAACTCGTGGTGACTATGACACTTACTGGAGGGATTGGGCAGTCGGCGCCAAAGACTTTCAAGAGCGCATCGTCCTCCGCTTTGGATTTGAGATGAATGGGGACTGGTTTGCCTGGGGCCAGCAACCAGAGGCCTTCATCAAAGCATGGCGGCGCATTCACCAACTAGTCCGCGTCGAAGTCGGTGCCATGAATGTGGAATTCATGTTTTCCCCCAACATCGAGTGGGATCCCAACAAACCACTTACAGCCATCGAGCTCTACTACCCCGGCGATGCTTATGTTCAACTCCTCGGTCTGGATGGGTACAACTTTGGAGAGGACCATAGCCAGTGGCATCGATGGCTGAGTTTCGCTGAAATTTTCGAGCTGAGCATCACTAAGATGAGCCAATGGCCACAACCGCTTTATCTGGCCGAGATTGGAAGTGCCCACGGAACCGATAAAGACAAATGGATGGAGAACTTTCTTCAGACCTTCCAAAACGACGACCGCCTGCACGGTTTCATCTATTACAATCATGCCGACAGCAGAAAGAAAGAGCCCGATTGGCGGATCCAAAGCGACCCTGAAACCTTGGAAGTCTTCCGCAAATACCTCAAACCATCTAAGGAATAGGCGGCTTACTCATCGATGCCGTAATTCAATGGGCGAAAGAGAAGGGGTTCTCAAAAGTACTTCTGGATGTGGCTGACGATAATAAACAAACAAAAACGCTCCCATCAATCAGCCGGAGTCCCGCACCTTGCGCACCAGATCGGTGATCCTCTTCTGGTCCGAGGTTTGCCGAACTGCCATCGCATAGGCATTCGGGTCGCCGACAAAAAACACCGCCTTCTTTCCGCGGGTTAGGGCTGTGTAGACTAGATTTCTCCTGAGAAGGAGGAAGTGCTGTTTCATAAGCGGCAGAATCAATACCGGGTATTCGCTGCCCTGGCTCTTGTGTACAGTTATGGCGTATGCGAGTGAGAGATCACCGACCTGTCCGCGCGAAATCGTCACTCGTGACCCGGGAAATTCCACCTCGATAGCCCCGTCATCCAGATCGGTCCGACTGACGATTCCCAAATCTCCATTAAAGATACCAAGGTCGTAGTTGTTCCGACTCTGGATCACTTTATCTCCCACAGCAAAGAGACCGTTGCCTTGGGTGAAGCTGGAACCATTGAGCTTCTCTTTCAACTTCTCGTTCAAGTTGGACACCCCGATCACCCCCTTATGCAAGGGAACAATCACTTGCACATCGCGCACCGGGTCGATTCCCGGCATCGCCCGCGGAATGTATTCAATCAGGCGCAGGATCCGGTCGAGGCAGGTTTCCGGATCTTCGGCCATGATCCATTGGGCGTCTCCCTCGGGAAGGGGCTTCGTAGGCGCAGGCAGAGTCCCGAACGGGAAGGAAGGGTTACCCCCGAGTATTTGGTATGCGAGGTCGACGATGCGACTCCCACCCTCCTGGCGAAATACGCGATTGAGCCGCACGACGGGAAAGCGCTCTGACTCGATTAGATTCCGCAAAACATCCCCCGGACCGACTGAGGGGAGCTGGTCTGCATCGCCAACAAGAATAACGCTGGCTCCGGGGGCAATCGCTGCGAAAAGGGACGACGCCAGGCGCACATCGAGCATACTCACCTCATCAACGATGACAAAATCGAGGGGCAGTGTCTTTTTCTCGTGATGAATAAATCCTCCCGAAGCGGGGTCGTATTCAAGAAGACGGTGGATCGTTTTGGCCGGAGCGCCCGTCGCTTCACTCATCCTTTGGGCGGCTCGTCCGGTTGGCGAGGCAAGCCCTACCCTCACCTTCTTGGCCGCAAGGATTGCAACGAGGGAATGAAGAATCGTGGTTTTTCCCGTACCCGGACCACCGGTCAGGATGGTGAGTCGACTTTTGAGGGCTGTTCGCAAGGCCTCGCCTTGTTCGGGTGCAAAGGCAATCCCTGCGCGTTCCTCTGCCCACTCAACCGCCTTGTCGACGCGAATGGCTGGCAGCACCGGATTTGCCCAAAGCAAATTGAGGAGGGATTTTGCCAGACGGGCTTCGGCACGTGCCAAATCCGGACGCTGAATCAATGTGTCCGCATCCACCGAGAGAAGGCGCTCCTCCTTGATCGCCCGCTGCAGGACGGGCTCGATCGAATCGCCGGGAAGACCGAGAATTTCGGAGGATCTCGACAATAGTTCGCCACGCGGAAGTGCGGTATGCCCTTCATCCGATGCCTCCTGAAGTGAGTGCGAAAGCCCCGCCATCATGCGTTCCGGGCCGTCGCTGGGAAGGCCCAGGTTGACTGCAATCTGGTCCGCTGTGCGAAACCCGATTCCTTCGATCTCATCAGCCAGACGGTACGGATTGGCTTTGAGAATTTTCTCCGTGCTCTCTCCATAGCGCTTGACCAACCGCAAGCACTTGGCGGCGGACACTCCGTACGTCTGAAGAAAGATCATGACCGACCGAAAGGTGCGGTGCTGTTCCCAGCCTTCCTTAATCTTTTTCGCTCTCTCCTTCCCAATACCCGGAACCTCGCGCAGGCGGGTTGATTTCGTCGAGATGATGTCGAGTGTCTCTTCGCCGAAATGGGTCACAATTTTTGCCGCATAGGTTTTGCCAATTCCGGGAATAAGACCACTCCCCAGGTATTTACGGATGCCGTGCACGGAGGATGGTAGATGGGACTCAAAATCAGCTACTCGAAACTGATCTCCGTGCCTTGGATGGCTGACCCATGCCCCCCGGAGGATAAGAGACTCTCCACACTGCACTCCCGGGAGCACACCCGTCACCGTGATCTTATTCTTCTGTCCGTCGGGTGAAAATTCAGCTACCAAATACTGTTTCTCCTCATTGGAGAAAACGATGCGTTCGACGGTACCCTTAATCTGATCGCCCATCACGCATCATCACCGGGGCGATTTGGACTCACACCGAATAGTTCCGCACCCAGGGCTCCCATGTCCGTAAATACCCAATCAGCCTCCGTTTCCGCGAGTTGCTGCGTTGAGTGGCTTCCCGTAGCGACCACAGCCACCTTCAATCCACGCACCTTTCCCGCCTCCACATCGAAAGGAGAATCGCCGATCATCAGCGTGCCTTCGGCTGATGAATCAACCGCCTTCAGTATCCAATCTGTAAATTCAGGATCCGGCTTTCGATAGGGTGTATCTCCGGCGCCGGCAATTGTTCCAAAATAGCCGTCGAGGCCGAGGTGCTTCAAAACACTGCGCGCGTGCTCCCCTTTCTTATTGGTGAATACCGCCATGGGGATGCCGATCCTTTGCAGGCTATCGAGCAGCTCGGGCACCCAGGGAAGGACGGTTACTAAATCCAACATAATTTCGGAAAATCGCTCGTCAAAAAGGGCTATAGCGCGGTCGATGGTTTCATCCGAAGCGTCTTCACCAATCAAGCGACGCATCGTTACCGGGACGGAACCGCCAACCGTGGCCTTTACCTTTTCCAGAGAGGCAGTCGGTAGACCAAGTGTTGTTTGAGCGTGCAGATAACCCTCGTGGATCGCCTCGAAGTGGTCGATCAAGGTGCCGTCCAAATCAAAGAGAACCTGATGCAATTCGCTTTTATCCACTAAACGGTCTCCTCGGTTGGATATTCATCCAATAACACCATTTCACTGCGGTGAACGACCTCAAGTTGTTTCCGTTCCGGATGAAGAGTCCGGACCTCGTCAGACTTCATCCCGGCGACCTGCTTCAACTCATCCGACGAGTAGGAACTAACCCCGCGTGCAAATGGATTATCCACACTGTCGCAGATCTCGACCAGATCTCCTTTTTTGAAAACGCCTCCCGAGTCCTTGATCCCACGGGCGAGGAGGCTCGTTCCCTTCTCACGTACCGCAACGGCTGCGCCGTCGTCCACGCGAATCCAACCGGATGGCTTATCAAAAAAAGCCAGCCATCTTTTATGGGAGTTCAGGCTCTCTTCTCCCGGAAGGAAAAGTGTGCCCTCCACACCGTCCTTTGATAAGCGGCGAAGTAGCCGCGGATCGGTCCCGCTACCAATGATGACGCCACAACCGGAGCGATTAGCGATCCGTGCTGCATGAATTTTTGTGATCATCCCACCGACTGCCGTAGGGCTATTCGTCCCACGTGCCATGGATTCAATCTCGCGGGTAATGGAGTGGACGATCGGAATCCTCTCACCGGTGTCTAGATTCAACAGGCCGGGTGCTGTGGATAGGATAAAAAGTAGATCTGCCTTGATCAGTGACCCTACCAGCGCACTGAGCACATCATTGTCGCCAAAACGAATTTCCTGCGTGCTGACGCAGTCGTTTTCATTTACCACGGGCACGACCCCCATGGCAAAGAGTCGCTCCATGGTATCCTTTACTGCGACGTGCCTCTCCCGTCCCCGAACATCCTCGCGCGTAAGAAGTATCTGCGCGACGGTATGACCAAAGGGATCCATGCATTCCTGCCAGGTTTGGGTCAGGATGCTTTGCCCTACTGCAGCACAAGACTGCAGTGTGGGTAGATCAGTTGGGCGCCGCGGGAAGCCGAGGCGTTTCATGCCCAGACCGACCGCGCCGGAACTGACCACGCAAACATCGACCCCTTTGGACCGGGCATCATCCACTTCTCGACAGATTGATGAAATCCGCTCGCGATTTACCCCACCCTCGGCATCGGTGAGGATGCCGGTGCCCAGCTTAACGACAATCCGTTGAAAGGAGCGGGAGAGAAATTCTTCGGACATTTCCTGATGCTCCCGCAGGGTCATCAGATCCGTAGGAGCTCTTGCTCCTTGTGTTCGAGGGCTACGTTGATTTTCTCCACAAAGTCGTCGGTAGTCTTCTGGATCTCCTTCTCGACGCGTTTGACATCATCTTCGGAAAGAGCCTCGTCCTTTTCAGTAATCTTCAAGGCATCCATAGCATTGCGTCGTGCCTGGCGGACACTGATCCGACCGTCTTCCGCATGCTTGTGAGCTACCTTTGCCAAATCCTGCCGCCGCTCTTTGCTGAGTTCGGGTATGCGGAGTCGCACCAAAGCGCCGTCCACAACAGGATTAATCCCGAGATTGGCCTTCTGCAGGGCTTTTTCGACATCCTTCATCACGGTCTTATCCCATGGTTGAATCTGGATGGTGCGCGCATCCGGCGTGGTAATTGCCGCGATATCGCGCAAGGGCATGGAAGAGCCGTAGGAGGTGACGTCGATCACAACTCCCTCTACCATAGCCGGAGAAGCCTTCCCGGTGTGAAGCGAGTTGAACTCGGCTAGGGTGTGTTCAAGTGCCTTCGTGGTCTCATCGACCTGTTTTTTCTGAATCGAGTCGGTATTCATACGTTTTATCTAGAGGTAGAGTGAGCCAAGTGACGAGCGGAAATTTTCGACAGAGGGAGGTGACGCGCGAGTGGCGTTGCTGCGATCATTCGCTGGGCCGCCGTTTTCGGCTATTATGACGTAGTTTATGCGGCATACTCGCTTGCCGTTTCGACAAGCTCAAGGCCCTGAGTTGATCGAAGGGCGAGCGCCTGCAGCGGAGTTCAGCATTCCGGCACCCTCAGGACTTAACACGACGATAGCGTCCGCAAGCGGACACGCCATGGGGGAGAATCGCAATCCGATCAATTCCCCACCAAACCAAAGTGCCGACAGCCCTCGAGCACACCGCTGGTGCCTTTCTCCGTTGCGGCGTAGAAACGATCCGAAGCATTTTTAGCAGCCATTTCTTTTTGGATTTTTTGCACCAGTGAGGCCTCCATATTCCCAACTGCTATGGACCGGAACCCGGCGACCAGGGCGGCGTAGTCATTTCCTGAATCCCCTGCGTAGACAAGCTCCTCCGGTCGAAAATCGGCATGGGTGGATAACCAGATCAAGGCAAAGGCTTTGGAGACTCCTGCGGGTAACAGGTCAATCAAACCTACATCTGTAAACGGGTCCACACTACTCATACAAGTGAAGGGGAGCTTTTCCTGATCGCAAATCGCCGCAATGGTCTCGGTCAGAACTTTCAAATTCGAGACATTAGTAAAGTAGCTAATTTTGAATGGACCCTGGCTAGCCTTCTCCTGTAGCTCCATCCCGTCCACGTTTTTAAGGAGTAGTTCAACAGAATCCCGATTCATTTGACCAATCATCCCCCCAAGGTGATCGGCATAGGGTTGATACAATTCATACCCTTTGCTGGAGGCGCGATAAACCGACGAACCCACGTCGCAGACCATCCATTCCGGCGTAGGAAGACCGTGCGTGTCGATCGCCTCCAAAACAGATTCAAAATGCCGTCCAGTTGCAAAGACCGTCTCTCTGCCTCCCTGTGCCATCATATCGGTCAAAATCCCGAGATCCCGGACATTTTCGGGACTTTCGGGCAAGGGTATGAAGGTCCCATCAAGGTCTGTACCCAGCACTCGTGGAGTCGTTTTCGATTCAAGGTTGAAAAGATCCATAGAAATCAGAATACTGTATTTGTATTTCCACAGGAATCTTCAAATCCAAATTATGAGCCAAAAAAAAGGAATTCGCATCGCGCTCCTCAGTCTTCACGGTCTGATTCGGGGAAAAGACCTCGAACTCGGACGAGACGAGGATACGGGTGGCCAGATTAAATACGTCGTCGAGCTGGCTCAGGCACTCGCCGAACGGCCCGAGGTAGATCGAGTCGACCTGATAACCCGCCAGATCATTGATGATCGCGTCTCGGATGACTACGCAAAGACAGAGGAAAGCTTGGGAGGAAACGCCTATATCATCCGAATCCCCTTCGGACCCCGGCGCTATCTCTACAAAACGAAGCTTTGGCCCTACATGGAGGTATTTGTCGATCAATGCCTAAATTACTTTCAGAGAAACCGAGCGGTTCCAGACATCATCCACGGTCATTATGCAGACGCTGGCTACGGAGGCGCTCAGCTGGCCCGCTTGATGGGAATTCCCTTTGTCTTTACCGGGCACTCTTTGGGCCGGGTTAAGAAGGAGCGTTTGCTCGAAAGCGGTGTTGCAAATAAAAAGATAGAATCCACCTATCGCATCACCCGTCGAATTGAAGCCGAGGAATTTGCCCTGGAAACGTGTTCCTTGATCATTACAAGCACACACCAGGAAGTAAGACAGCAGTACGAGAAATATGATCATTACATCCCGGATCGGATGGAGGTCATACCACCGGGGGTAAATTTGCAGGATTTCCGTCCACCGCGAGATGAAGAATCTGAGGCGGAGATCGTGCCTCAGATCAATCGCTTTCTGGATGACCCCAAGAAACCGATGATCGTCGCCATGGCTCGGCCGGACGAAAGAAAAAATCTTGAACGGCTTGTCTTAACCTACGGGGAGTCTCCGCAACTACAACGAGAGGCCAACCTTATCCTCATCATGGGCAGTCGTGAAGACATCCGCGAGATGCCGGGTGGCCAACGAACCGTCCTCAACAACATTCTCACGCTGATTGATGTCTACGACCTTTATGGAAAGGTCGCCTATCCAAAACACCATCGGGCAGATGATGTGCCGGAAATCTACCGAATGATCACCAAAAGCCGGGGGGTATTCGTAAATCCGGCCATGACGGAGCCATTCGGATTGACGCTTTTGGAGGCGGCCGCAAGCGGTGTTCCCATTATCGCCACAAATGACGGCGGCCCCAGCGACATCATTGCAAACTGTAAGAATGGTTTATTGGTGGACCCATTTGATACCGCCTCTATCGAAAAAGCTCTCCTCCGCGCCCTCACCGAACCGGAGACTTGGAACGAATGGTCCAAGGTCGGGTATGATAATGTTCATAAATTCTACTCTTGGCAACGGCATGCCGAAAGGTATTTGCGCGATGTGAATGAGGTTCTTGATCAGTTCAAGAGTTCTCCCTCCATCACCGGGCGGAAAAAGACCCGTCCTCTTACCGGAGTCGACCGGATCGTCATAGCAGACATCGACAACACTCTGACGGGTGACGAAGAAGCAATGCGCGAATTCTTTGAAAAGCTTGAGCAGACAGATACGGGCGTCGGGTTCGGTATTGCAACAGGTAGGCGCTTTGAAGAAGTCATGCGCCTGATGGATGAGCACAACCTGCCACAGCCTGAGGTAATCATTACCTCGGTCGGGACTGAGATGTATTATGGAAAAAATCTAACCCCGGATGCCAGTTGGCGGAAGCACATCGATTTTCGATGGGAACCGGAGAAAGTTCGCGAAGCATTGGACTCGATTCCCGGGCTCTACCCACAGGAGGAACACGAGCAATCGGAATACAAGATCAGCTATGGAATTGATTTTTCCGAATCTCCGGGAGTCGCCTCCATCCGCAGGATCTTGCGGGAGCAAGGTGTGCGGGTGAAAGTTGTGGTCTCGCTCGGTATGTTTTTGGATATCATCCCAGCCCGCGCTGGAAGTGGACTATGCATTCGTCATATGGCCTTTAAGTGGGGCTTCCCCCTCGAACACATCCTTGTCGCCGGCGACTCGGGGAATGACGAAGAAATGCTGGCGGGCAACACACTCGGTGTCGTGGTTGGCAACTACAGCAAAGAACTGGAGAAGTTGCGGAAGTTTCCCAGAATCTACTTTGCCGAAAAGCATCACGCGGCTGGCATTGTAGAGGGAATGGATTACTACCATTTCCTGGATAAGATCCAGATACCCAATGATCGCAATCAAGAGCTGGATAGCTCTGAGTAGCGCTTGACTGAATATCGTTTGGTCCTGGAACAAAAGATTTTCCAACGGTGAACTTCATGGATGATAAGCGCCTCGAGTACGAGGCGAGTCGATCCCTTCGGCGAATCCGCCCGAAAATAACCCGGCGCATAGAAGCTGTGGGAGGGGAAGACCTCGAACGCGCCCGCTTGCACGAGGTCGTCGATGCAAGACTTGAACTAAACTGGAAGCGACTCTTCGGGCTGCTGTACCAATTATACGGCCATCATTACGATTTCTTTTACTACCTGGAAGACATTGCTTTGACCACGATCGACTGTTGGTTGGAACGCCCCAGGCCGCTAAAAGAACTCGATCAAAAGCGCGAAAACAATCCCGGCTGGTATCTCTCAGAAAAGATGATCGGGGGGTCCCTTTACGTGGATCTCTTCAGCGATGACCTCGTTAAACTGCGCGACCGTATCCCCTACCTGAAAGACCTCGGCTTAACCTACCTCCACCTCATGCCCCTCTTTGCCTCACGTCCCGGGAACAGTGATGGAGGGTATGCGATCAGCGACTACCGTTCAGTTGACCCCAAACTTGGAACCATCGACGACTTGCGTGCTCTCGCAAAAGATCTCCGCGAAGTGGGTATCTCGTTGGTCCTCGATTTCGTCTTCAATCATACCGCAGACGACCATCTCTGGGCGATCCGGGCCCAGGAGGGAGAGCAGGAATATCGGGACTACTACAGAACGTTCCCGGATCGCACCGTGCCCGATCAATATGAACGCACGTTGCGGGAAATCTTTCCCACTGTGCGCCGCGGTAATTTCACATGGGATGAAACCTTGAAACGTTGGGTTTGGACGACCTTTAACAGTTTCCAGTGGGATCTTAATTACGACAATCCGGAAGTCTTCCGTGCGATGGCGTCAGAGATGCTTTTTCTTGCAAACACAGGGGTTGAGATACTCCGTCTTGATGCGGTTGCCTTTATCTGGAAGCAGATGGGAACCAGTTGTGAGAATCTACCCGAAGCGCATATTCTGATTCAGGCTTTCAACGCGCTCTGCCGCATCGCAGCCCCTGGGCTGGTCTTTAAGTCTGAAGCCATTGTTCATCCGGATGAGGTAGTTAAATACATCGACTCCGGAGAGTGCCAATTATCCTACAATCCTACCTTTATGGCTCTTTGCTGGGAAGCCATGGCAACCCGAGAAACCAAGCTACTCAAGCGGGCCGTGCAAAACCGTTTTCAACTACCACCCGGCACGACCTGGATGAACTACCTGCGGAGTCATGATGATATCGGCTGGTCTTTTGATAATGGTGACAGCTGGGCCGTGGGAATCAACCCCGATGACCACCGCAACTTTTTAAACCGATATTACACCGGCCAATTTCCCGGCAGTTTCTCCAAGGGCATCCCGTTTCAATTCAACGCACAGACTGGAGACATGAGAATTTGTGGAACGATGGCATCCCTCTCCGGTCTCGAAGATGCAATTGTTCAAGGCGATAAAAAACTTCTCGATATGGCTCTGCGGAGAATACGCATGATCTACGGGGTCATCTGTGCCGCAACCGGTATTCCCCTCATCTTCCTCGGCGAGGAATGGGGCATTCTCAACGACTACTCCTATGAGTCGGATCCAAACAAGGGTGATGACAGTCGGTGGGTGCACCGGGTCAAAATGAACTGGGATTTGCCAGCGGAATTGAAGAAAAAGAAAAGTATCCCCAAGCAGGTCTTTCTAACCCTTCAGGGACTCTTCGCCGCAAGAAAGAAACTCCCCGCTTTTTGCGGCAACCAGATGCTACTCCTGCAGACGGCAAATCCACATGTAATTGGGTTCATCCGATGGCATGACGCAAGTTTTGCTGCCGTTCTGGCGAACTTTTCAGAAGAAAAACAATCCGTGGACTTGCGTGAAATCCGCAAAATGGGGATGGGTCACTTTCTGAAAGATATCCTCAGCAAGAGAGAAGTGAGCACAAGAGACGGTTTCCAGATGGAGCCCTACGACATTCTCTGGTTGGAGGAATCATGATGCTTGCAGGCTCACTCCCTCGATAACCAGCTAGGATAGCGGAAATCTTTTCCGCACCCATTTAGTATGGGGCTCTGACTATTATTCGGCTGGAGCTTGAACGAATATTTCAATCGTCACCTCATTGCCTACAATTCCCTGACCGTAAGAAATTTCCCAGTCGCGGCGATCCAGCGTCGTCTCTGCTTCCCATCCGGATACCAGGACTCCTTTGTCATTCTTTTGCAGGCCTAAAAGCGTGGCGTCGAGTGTGATTTCCTTCGTTTGTCCAGCCATCGTTAGATCGCCCGTAATGGTGAATTCGCCATCAGAAGTTTTTTCCCAACTCGTGGATTGAAACTGAATGGAAGGATTTTGATCCGCATTGAAGAAATCCTCATCCTTTAAGTGCGTGTCTCTCTTGTCGTTGTTCGTATCGACACTGCCGACGCTGATTGTAGCGCTTGCGCTGTTGTTCGATACGTCCTCCTCATCATAAACAATTGTAGCGTCAAATTCTGCGAAAGAGCCCGGAACCGTGGTGAAAAAGTGACGAATCTTAAAGGTGACACTGGAGTGTGCTGGATCCGCAATAAACATTTGAGGCTTCGCGGCTAGCCAAATGCCGGATGCGAGTATGAGAATGAGTGAGAGAGCTGTTATTTTTTTCATTTTTTAAGTCAGAGTGGTTTTCCGGTTGAAGGCGACACTTATACGTGGTCCAGTAAGTTCTTCTAATTACTGGTGTCAAATTTTCTCATCACCTAACCCTTTACCCCAAATTATGAGCGAATCGATCGAAAACCTACTGGAAAGTGTTTCCCATGAAAACCGCAGTTTTCCACCTGAAAAAGCCTTTTCAGAGAAAGCACGCATTGGCTCCATGGAGGAGTACGAGGCTGAATATCAGAGGAGCATTAAAGATCCTGAATCCTACTGGGCTGAGGTTGCTTCCGAGCTACACTGGTTTCACCCGTGGGACCGTGTCCTGAACGAAGAAGAAAAGCCCTTTTACAAGTGGTTTGAGGGCGGAAAAACGAACATGGCATACAACTGTGTCGACCGTCACATCAAAGGAGCAAACCGAAACAAAGCGGCTCTCATTTTTGAAGGCGAGCCCGGCGACTCCAGGGTCCTCACCTACTTCGACCTCTACCGCGAGGTCAATCAGTTTGCCAACGCGCTCCGCTCCCTGGGGATTAAAAAAGGTGACCGCATTGCATTGTACCTGCCGATGATCCCGGAATTGGCCATCGCCACGCTTGCCTGTGCGCGAATCGGAGCGGTTCACACGGTCATTTTTGCCGGTTTCTCAGCGAACTCGATCCGGGATCGTGTTATCGATTGTGGCGCGCGCTGTGTCATCACTGCAGACGGCGGATGGCGCCGAGGCCAAATTCTAAACCTCAAATCCATCGTTGATGAAGCGGTTGAGGGAGTGGACTGCATTCAGGATGTTATTGTGGTCAAACGAGGGCATGGAGATCCTTTCCCTTGTCGGATCAAAGAAGGCCGCGATCACTGGTATCACCGCCTGGTCCAAGATCAATCCATCCATTGCGAACCTGAGCAACTGGACTCCGAGGACATGCTTTTTCTCCTCTACACCAGCGGAACCACCGGAAAGCCGAAGGGCATCATCCACACCGTGGGTGGCTACATGGTGTATACCTACCAGACGGCCAAGGTAGTTTTCGACCTGCAGCCGGAGGATGTCTATTGGTGCACTGCCGATATTGGTTGGATCACCGGACATAGCTACATCCTTTACGGACCGCTCCAGAATGGCTCCACCGTCGTTATGTATGAAGGTGCTCCAAATTCGCCCGACAACGGCCGCTTCTGGGACATTGTGGAAAAATACGGCGTTACCATTTTTTATACGGCCCCCACCGCAATACGCGCTTTCATGAAGTGGGGCGACCAATGGCCGGAGGGCAAGGACCTCTCCAGTCTCCGTTTGTTGGGGACCGTCGGTGAACCGATCAATCCGGAAGCATGGATCTGGTATCACAAGGTTATCGGGGGCGGTCGCTGTCCAATTGTGGATACCTGGTGGCAAACCGAAACCGGTGGCATCCTACTCTCTCCGCTTCCCGGTGCCACGCCTACGAAACCGGGCAGTGCAACCAAGCCCCTCTTTGGAATCGATGCAGCGGTGCTCAATGACGCTGGCGGCGAGGAAAAAGCTGGTATCCTGGCTATCAGAAAACCCTGGCCCGGTATCCTGCGGGGTATCTACGGTGATCCTCAACGCTTCAAAGATACGTACTGGTGCAAGTGGAATGGCGAGTACTACTTCCCCGGCGACGGTGCACGAATTGATGACGACGGCTACTTCTGGATACTAGGCCGAGTCGATGACGTTGTGAATGTTTCCGGTCACCGGATCGGAACCGCCGAGCTGGAAAGTGTGTTTATCGAACACCCCTCCGTGGCTGAATCCGCGGTGATCGGTGTTCCCCACGAAATTAAGGGGCAAGGTTTAGTCGCGTTCGTCACTGTCCGTGAGAAAGCCAAAGCGGATGAGAAACTAGAGAAAGAACTCAGAGAATTGGTCGTCAAAGACATCGGAAAATTTGCCCTCCCGGAACGAATCATTTTTTCCGGGGACTTGCCGAAGACACGTTCCGGAAAAATCATGCGACGCCTTTTGCGGGATATTGCCGAAGGTAAAACCCTTGGGAATGTTACCACTCTAGCGGATCCAAGCATCGTCGAAGAGCTGAGGAGGAAATATCAGGAGGGGTGATCCTGAGCGCGGCCACTTGAATGAAAGATGTTGATAGCCTCGCGCCATGAGGTGGATTATTCGGGGACAGTGCGTGCCGAAAGTCCATGCCGTTCATAGACCTTGTGGCCAGTTCTCTAAGAACTGTGCTCAGGGCATGAAGTCGTCGCCAATGGTATCTTTCATAACCTCGCGATAAAACTCACGCAGGCGGCGAAAGATGACTCTGGGCCTCTTCATTTCCAAAATTTCCTCGGCGAGACTTCTGGCGCTGTCGATCGAGATATGGCGAATCATAAACTTGGCTTCCGGGATCAGACTGGGCGAAAGGCTAAGTTCATCCGCTCCCATTCCAACCAACAGTGGAACATAGATTGGATCACTTGCCATCTCCCCACAAATAGCGACCGGCGTATCTTTTTCATGAGCCATCTTGATCACGGCTTGGATCGTGCGGAGAACTGCCGGATGGCTTGGGTCGTAAAGGTGGGCCACGCTGTCATTCACTCGGTCCACGGCCAGCATATACTGTATGAGGTCGTTTGTGCCGATGCTGAGAAACGAGCAGTGCTCTGCGATGACATCCGCAGTGTAGGCCGCGCTCGGAATCTCGATCATGCTACCCACCTCGATGTTCTCCGCAAAATTTTCGCCTCGTTCCCGCAACTCTGCTTTCGCCTCTTCCAGGATTTGATTGGCCTCGAGCAATTCCCGAACTCCGCTGATCATGGGATACATGAGGCGGGCATTTCCATAGGTGGCTGCGCGAAGAATCGCTCGTAACTGTTGTTTAAAAATCTCCGGGTTTTTGAGGCAATAGCGAATCGCCCGAAATCCCATGAACGGATTCGCCTCTTTTCCAAAGAGATTGCCAGGCAATGCTTTGTCGCCACCGATATCCAGCGTTCGGATGACGACCGGCTGGGGAGCCAGTTGTTCCACAACTCTCTGGTATTGGTTGAACTGCAAATCCTCGGAGGCCAGAGCTTGCCGTTCCCTCAGAAGGATTCCTTCGGTTCGAAAGAGCCCCACTCCCTCTGCGCGGCTTGCGATCACACTGGCCACTTCTCCCGCTTCCTCAATGTTCGCCAGAATTCGAACCTTGCTGCCATCCATCGTTTCGGACGGGAGGGATACCTTGGACTCATACATCTTGCGGATTGATTTCCGCTTTTCCGAAATCTGCCCGTATCGATAGAGAGAGTCCAAGGTCGGGTTTACGATGACCAGGCCTTCATATCCATCGATAATGACTGTGTCCGATATTTTGATTATCTCGCTTGCATTCGCCAAGCCAACTACCGCGGGGACCTTCATCGAGCGGGCCATGATAACCGCATGGCTCGTCCTGCCTCCACTCTCGGAGATGAAACCCAAGATCAACTCCCGTCTGATTTGAGCGACATCGGTTACGGTGATCGAATTCGAAACCAGGATATGGGCCTCGGACAGGCCATCGGCCCCCATCGAACCCAGGCCTTTTTCTCCCATCAGGTTCGAGAGGACTCGCTTTGAAACGTCACGAATATCGGAAACCCGTTCCCTAAGATACTCGTCCTCCATCGAATCAAAGAAGTCGATGTATTTGCTGGCGACTAGAGCAAAGCAGTGCTCGATATTGTTGCCGCTTTCCTCAAAGGCTGAGATGGTTTCCTCGATAAGGGCCTTATCCTCCAGAACGAGCAAATGGGCATCAAAAATCTGCGCTTCCGATTCTCCAATTTTTTTCGAAATTTCATGACGCACCCGGAGAATCTGGGAGCGCGTTTCCAATAGGGCATGGTCGAACCTCTCCTTCTCTTCCTCAATTTTCGATTCGGCAACTTTGTAGACCGGAACGTCCAACTCCTGATGCTGATATACGAACGCAGGCCCATGCACCACTCCGGGGGCGGCCGGTATGCCGTTAAATACAATCTCTGTTTTTTCTTCAGACATCTGTGGGGTCGCTACAATTACGAGCTTTCTTATAATTAGCTCCAAGAAATGAGGTTTCAATCATAAATCCGACGCCACTGAAAAATCGTTCCAAAACGGAAAAAATTTTCGCCTCGTCTGACCTTCTCCGCCGGAGAAGAAAGCAGCTACTTCCACTTCCGGAAATACCAAAGGTGTGCATCTCCTCACGAGAAAGGATTGAACGAAGTGTGTTGTAGAATAAGTACTTATCCGCCAACAAAGCCCCTAAATCGTTGCGAAAGTTCATTTGGGCACCTCCTGTGGAAATCTGCCTCATCAACTCCGCCAACTCCTCCTCGGCATTTTCAGGATTCGCGTAACGGCCTTTATGGGCCAGCGTTTTGTAAAGAGACCCCGTCGGGCTGGCGAAGCCGGGGTTCATCAAACCGACCTTCCATGCCGCAAGTGGTTCTGCAAGATGCGGAACGGCTTGAACCAATTCCCCTCGCCCTCGAATGATGACCGGACCCTTTTCCAGAAAAAGGGGGCAATCCGAGCCCAATGTCTCCGCAATAGAATACAGCCCTGCCTTTTGCAGTGGATTTCCGCACATTTCATTCAGGCCTTCGAGGGTACAAACTGCATTGCCACTTCCTCCTCCAAGTCCGCCACCCGGCCAGATTTGTTTTTTTAACTGGAAATGAAAAAACCGCTGCACTCCAGTTTGCTCTCGAAACAGCCGAGCGGCCCGCAGGATTAAATTGGTTTCATCGAGTGGCACACCGGCATAATCACAAGACAACCGATCTTCGCCGTCTTCAATTTCACCTATCGTAATTTCATCTCCCCAGGCAAGGGGGGCGACCAATGATAGGAGTTCATGAAATCCGTCCGACCGTTTACCGGTGACGGCCAGGAAGAGGTTTATCTTTGCCGGAGAGAACAGGTGCATCACAGGTCGTAGTGGGTCCGAAATAGTGAAAATAACCGATGCGACGACGCTTCTGCGATAAGAAAACAAGCGGTAGCTCTACTGGGTTTCCATTATTCCGACGGGTAATTGCGGCGTTCCCTGCGATCCAGAGGGTTCTGCGGCAACGTCTCAAGCGACGGGCCCCAGCAGGTGGGCTCGTTCTCTTAGCGCGGTGTAGCTAATAGAGCAAAGACGGTTGCGCGATTTCCACGTGTCGCAATTGATTCTCCGCACCTCATACTTGTGGCGAATTTTTTGCGGGCCTCTGAGGTGATCGCCGCTCTCAAAAGAGTGGCGGGATAGACGGGACTCGAACCCGCGGCCTCCGGCGTGACAGGCCGGCGCTCTAACCAACTGAGCTACTACCCCAAAGGGAAACGACTGAGATTGGTTTTCCCTTGCCCGGAGTCAAGGCCGATCTGGGATAATGTGGTGAAAAAACATCACTCTTCTTCTTATAAAATGATTCGCCAACGAATGCCTCACCATTTAACCCTATAATAATATGGAGCAATCACGTTTACAGGAGTTCGAGTCCTCTCAACGTCCGGGGAAGAAAAACAAGGTAGTCGGTACACTCTTCCTGGCGATCATTCTCCAAGTTCTTCTCCTTTCACTAACAATTTTTATCGTTGTCCTGGTCCCTTCTCAAAAGGAAGACCCGAAATTTGTCGCCAAAAAGACAATTTACCTCCCACAACGGGAATTAGAGCACAAAATGGCCTTTGCTGAGTTTGAGCAGGCTGCTCAAGCCCCCTTGCAAATGGAGAAGATACAAGTCGAACGCATGACGCCCGACAACCTGCCGAAGCTCCCGGACATGCCTCAGATGGATTTCACTCCCGTAGCTCCGGATATGCCAAGCACGATGGGTAATACGCTCTTTGGTTCGGGCGGACTAGGAGGTATGATGGGAGGGCTAGCAGGCGAAGCATCCTCCATCTCTTTTCTGGGGGTCAAAGACTCTGCCAGTCGGGTTTTGATCGTTTTTGATATTTCGGGTTCGGTAGTGAACGCCATGAACGACGCCGGGGTGCCCATGACCGATATTCGCAATGAAACGATACGACTGATCGAAAACCTGAATGCCAATACTCTTTTCGGGCTCATTCAACATTCCAGGCAGTATGAGACCTTCCAGAATTCTCTCGTCCCTGCAACGATCGGAAACAAAGAGGCAGCGATTCGCTGGATGAACGAAGAATTCGAGACGAGAGGCTATCTCAGTGGCAGTAAATATAAGGGAGAAGATGGTGTCGCAGCCGTTTTGGAGGCAGCCTTCGACATGGAGCCGGAGATCATTTTCCTCCTTTCCGACGGAAGCTACCAGCGGACATCAGCAAACGGTGGCCACGAAAACATTCCCTGGGACGAGCTTGAAGATCGAATTGAAGGCAGACAGTCCCAGCTTGCCAAGGAAGCTCGAATCCATACCATTGGGTTCGCTGTGGATCCGAGAGACCGCAAGGGCTACAGCGATATAGCTGGTAGGAACGACGGTAAATTCCGGACCTTTGACTGAGCAAACAAAGACTGAAAGGTATGGGGATACGGACGTCCCCATTTTTCGCCCCTCGCTAGCTCGGCGATTGCTTCTCTATCCCGTTTTTTTACTGATCAAGATTTGGGCTTTCACCCTGCGAATCCAATTTGAGCCAGGTGCTTTTGAGACAACGAAAAGCGTGCAAAAACCAGCCATTTTCCTCTTCTGGCACAACCATATTTTCCTGGCTCTGATCGCGAGAAAACAGTTCAAACGGCCTTATCGGATGTCCGCTATCGCCAGCACAAGTCGGGATGGAGCGTGGCCCGCGGCGATCTTTTCAATGCTTGGCACCACAATCATCCGTGGATCTGCACACACACGCGGGGTTCGAGCGGCGCGGGAGATGCTGGCCGTCCATCGATCCGGGCAAGATCTTTGCCTGACGCCGGATGGTTCGCGCGGTCCGATGTATCACTTGCGCCCGGGACCCGTGTTCCTCTCGAAACAGGCGGAATCCGCTCTGTTGCTATTCGGCGCTACGTTCCACAACGCGTGGAGGTTCAAGTCCTGGGACCGATTTTACTTACCGAAACCATTCAGCCGCATTGATCTTCGGGTTCGAAAAATCGAGGCGGCTGAACTACTGCATTTCACAGAACTGGAATCCGCTCGCAAATTTCTCGAAAAACGCATGATGGAAATCACTCTTGACCCGGAGACGGCAACCCCCTCAACTGTTCGAAAGTGATCCCACCCGTTACCAGACAGCTAGTCCGAGACTTTCCTGCATCGAAGGGCAATTTGATGAAAAAAAGCCTGATTTACGAACCAGTAAAAGTCATTGCCAAAGCGACACCTGTAGCCTTACTCTCCATCACTAAATGACTCCTTCTATGTCAGATAAAACGACTTCAGAAAACTCCGACAGCGTAGATACCTTTACGCTGACAGTAGAAAACAAAATGGGAATCCATGCGCGTCCGGCAGCGATGATCGTACGGGTGGCCAATCGGTTTTCTGGTGATGTCTGGGTGGAAAAGGATGAAGAAAAGGTAAACGGGAAAAGCATCATGGGCCTAATGTTGCTGGCTGCAGGTCCTGGTTCCGTCCTCACATTTCACACCAAGGGTGCCGATTCTGCTGAGATTCAGAAAGATATGTCCGAGCTTTTTGCTAAAAAGTTCGAAGAATCCTGAAGAAAGGGGAATTTTAGCTGTTCGCTCGCATCCTCTGATTGCATAAAGCGCACCCCCACCCCCAATAAACGAGCGCCGAGTCCCTTTCTGGAAAAAGCCTCTTTTGCCAGCTCCATAAATACCGGGAGATCCCAACCCAATCCACTGCGACTGATGGTCGTCTGCGTAAAGTCAGTGAACTTTACCTTAACAAATGGACCCGCGATCCGGTCGCGTAATTCTGGCCGGCTCAATAAGTCCGCGTACAGTTCTTCATGAAGATCACCGATTTTCTCAAGCAACTCTTCCTCGGTCGCGACTTCATGGGAATATGTAGACTCATTGCTGAGAGATTTTCGGATTCGCGAGGGCTGCACCACTCTCTCATCAATGCCTCTGCATTGTAGGAATAGTTCACTCCCGAACCTGCCAAACGCTTCCTCTAATTGAGGTAGGCTAAATTCCCGGAGGTCTTTGCAGGTCCTGCAATTCATTTTGTGGAGTTTTTCCTCTGCCCGCCTGCCAACTCCCCAAAGCTTCCGAACCGGCAGATCGCTCATGAAAGCGTCCACCTTATTCGGTCGGACTACAAATTGCCCATTGGGCTTTCGCCAATCGCTGGCTATTTTAGCCACCAACTTATTAGGCGCTACCCCCGCTGAGGATGGCAGACGGAACTCATCCCTTATGCGTTTCCGTATCTCCGAAGCAATTTCCGTAGCCGGTCTTCCCAGTTCACTGACGTCGAGATAGGCCTCGTCCAGTGAGAGGGGTTCTACCAAAGGAGTGTAGCTGCGAAAGATTTCCCGAATCCCGGCAGACAATTCCTGGTATCGATTAAAACGCGGCCTGACAAAAACCAATTCCGGGCACAATCGAACCGCCATGAAGTTTGGCATAGCGGAATGCACCCCAAACTTCCGGGCACGGTAGTTGCAAGTGCAGACGACGCCTCTATTGCCTCCACCTCCTACCGCAAGCGGCACCTTCCTGAGTTCAGGCCGATCCAGCATTTCAACAGCAGCGTAAAAACAATCCATATCCACATGGATGATTTTACGCGAATTCGTCTCCAAGACGGCTTCAGTCACCAGCCAATAAGGTGAACACGGGCTTAAAATCGTTCCAAATTAAAAAACCGGAGTAAACCACCGCAATAAAGAGAAATATAAATCCAATCGTCCGTGTGAACTCAGCATGTTCCTTCCGCACTTTCCCGTTAAAATATCGGTTGTAGAGGCGATCAAGATTTGGCCCATCTTCGTCGTAGAAGACAAATCGCAGTCCAAACCCCCCAAACAAGACTAACAGGCATATTTCTATGACAAAAATTATAGTATCGGCATTCACTTTGCTCCCTAATTACAACAATACTAACACAATACTGTTTGAACAAGCAAGGGCTGCTAGCGTTTCCCGTATTGCATCTTGAGAATTCTGACGATAGCCCATTATTAAATGCCTGAAGCCGGTTTTATCGAACAGACCCTGGGAAATCCCTATTTACTACTGTTTCTACTTGTAGGAACGGGCATGGCCCTCGGGAAGCTAAGCATCAAGGGTGTCAACCTGGGAACGTCGGGCGTTTTATTCCTGGCATTGGTAGCAGGCCATTTTGGTTATGACGTTCCGGGCGGCACTGGAACGATCGGGCTCCTTCTTTTTGCCTACTGTGTGGGGGTCGGGGCGGGTAACCGTTTCTTCTCCAACTTAAAGAGGGAGGGGATAAACCTTTTGAAGCTTTCCGTTATCGTTACCGGGATAGCTGTGCTGACGACCTTCCTGGTGGCTTGGACCTTCAACATACCCATGGATTTAGCGGGCGGCCTCTTCGCCGGGGCGATGACCAGCACTCCTGCATTAGCTGCGGCAACCGAGGCGTTGAATGAGGCCGGACAATCCAATTTGGTAGTCGGTTATGGAATTGCTTATCCGTTTGGCGTAATCGCAGTGGTTTTATTTGTCCAAGTTCTACCACGCTTGCTCAAAGTCGATCTAGCCAAGGAAGATACCGGAGCAGAGTCCTCCGAGGAAACCCAGGTCGTCTCGACCGTTTTGGTCGAGGTAAAAAATCCAAGTCTGGTCGGGAAGCAGATCTCCAGCAGCGGGCTGGATGTACTCGATTCCTGCAACGTCTCAAGAGTGCTCCGCGGCACGAAATTAGTGCCCCTGCGTTTTGAGGATACGTTCGCGATCGGCCAAAAACTATTTCTGGTGGGCCGTGGCCGGGAGCTGCGGATCGCTGTCGAATACCTCGGTGAAGTCTGCTCGGAGCAGGTTCAACGGGATGCGGAAACGGAGCGGCAGGTGTTGCTCGTCACCGGGAAAAATGTGGTCGGTCGAACGCTGCGCGAGATTGATCCGCTCCGTGAACACGGGGTGATCATTACCCGGATTCGCAGGCTGGATTACGAATTTGTTGCCGGCGCCTCCGCGCGAGTTGAGAACGGAGACCAGATCACGGTGGTTGGGCCTCCGACAAATCTCGCGGCTTTCGCAGAGACCGTAGGACACCGCCCGCAAAGTCTGGGAGAGACCGATCTTATTTCCCTTTCCATCGGCCTGACCCTGGGGATACTCTTCGGTATGATCCCTTTCGCGCTACCCGGCTCCCCATCGATCACATTGGGACTTGCCGGAGGGCCACTATTGGTTGGTTTACTCTTGGGCCACTTCGGAAAGGTTGGAAAGATAACCGGCTACATCCCCCGCCCGACCCGCCTCCTCCTCCAGGAGTTCGGCCTCGCGCTCTTTCTAGCTACCGCGGGGATTCGTGGTGGAGCCAATATCGTTGAGACTCTCACGACACAGGGCTGGACGCTTCTGGCAGCAGGCGCACTTATTGTAATCCTGCCCCTGTGCCTGGCTTATGTGGCTTGCCGTAAATTTCTCGGCCTGAACTTGCTGCAAACCCTGGGAGGCACCTGTGGAGCGATGACCTCCACACCAGCTCTCGGGGTGATCAGCTCAAAAACGGAATCCCCTGTTCCTGTCATCAGCTACGCGACCGCTTATCCAGCTGCACTCATTCTCATGACCATTTTTGCAAAACTGGTGGTCAGTACATCAGGCTAGGAGATGAGAAGAAACCACAAGAATTCGAAGAACTGCCGCTCAGCCATTCGCGGAACCTGGGAAGCCGAAAAGCCCAAACTGTCATTCAGTGGCTGTTTCACGATACACGATCCGTTTGCAGAAATTCCAGAAATACCGGAAGCGAAGAAAGGACAATCAGAAGCTCTCTTCGACGGGTCGGAGATCGATGAATGGGATAGTTCCCTCATCATCCAGCTAGACCGTTGCCGGGATGCGTTTTCGGCAAAAGGTTTCTCGACAAAACTGATCGGTTTCCCTGGATCCATTGAAACCCTTCTGGGTCGCACAGATTCCACAGATGAATCCACTCCCTCATCGGATGGAGAGAACTTCATTCATCGTCTTGGAGGCCATGGCCTGGAGGCATGGCATGGTTTTTGTGGTTTCATCCTCTTTCTGGGTGAGATGACGCAAAGTGTTGGCCGGCTCATTAAGGGCAAGGCAATCTTTCAACGTGCCGATCTTCTACATCTCCTCTGGGACAGCACCGGGAAGTCCATCGGAATCGTTTTTCTCATCAGCTTTTTGACCGGGCTGATCCTTGCCTTTGTCGGGGCGATTCAGCTCAGCCAATTCGGGGCGAACATCTTTGTAGCCGACCTCGTCTCCATCGCCATGTTTCGGGAAATGGGTGCCATGATGACCGGCATCATACTCGCCGGACGCACAGGATCCGCATTCGCTGCGCAAATCGGGAGCATGAAGGCCAACGACGAACTGAACGCCCTCCAGACCATGGGCATTTCCCCTTTTGACTTCATCGTTCTACCACGTCTCATTGCACTCACCCTTACCCTACCAGTCCTCGCCTTTCTGGCCAGTCTCTCCGGAATCCTGGGTGGCTTGACTGTTTCGGTGGGATTTATGGATATTACCATGAGCCAGTATTTGGATAAAACCAGTACGTCCATCGCGCTGAGTAGTTTCCTGAGTGGGACAATGAAAAGTTTTGTCTTCGGATGCATCATCGCTCTGACCGGTTGCTTTCGGGGAATGGGAGCTGGCTCCAGTGCGGAGTCCGTCGGGCGGGCAGCTACCTCTGCCGTTGTTACCTCCATCATCTGGATCATCATTGCCGATGCCCTCTTTGCCGTTCTCTTTAATCTCTACGGACTGTGAAAAGCAATTCCACCCTTCCTCCGCATATCCGCACAACCGAGCTCGCTATCGGCTATTCCGGCAAAGCCATCATGGACGGTATTGATATCGGGATTGATACCGGTGAGATATTTTTCATCATCGGGGGCAGCGGTTCGGGCAAAAGCACCCTGCTGAAGACCCTCATCGGGCTCATCCCGCCAGTCTCAGGTGACATATATTATGGAGAGACGGAATTCTCTGAGGATGATCCCGTCGAACAATCCCGAATCCTCCGCGATACTGGCGTTCTTTATCAGGGTGGTGCGCTCTTCAGCTCGATGACCCTCAGGGAAAACGTCGCCCTCCCCTTACGAATTCATACGAAACTCAGCGAATCTGAAATACTCGCCCTCGCCGATTATAAATTGGGGTTGGTCGAGCTGGGCAAAGCGACCCAGAAATACCCCCACGAAATCAGTGGCGGAATGATGAAGAGAGCCGGCCTGGCCCGGGCACTGGCTTTGGATCCAAGCATTCTGTTTTTTGACGAACCCTCAGCCGGGCTCGATCCGTTGACCTCGCGCCAACTGGATGAAACAATCCTGGAACTAAACCAAAGCCTGGGAACTACTATTATTATCGTTTCTCACGAGTTGGAAAGTATCTTTACCCTCGCCGATCGGGCTGTTTTTCTCGATGCTGCAACCCGTCGCCAAATGGAAGTAGGTAAACCACAAACAATGAAGAACGAATCCAGTCATGAGAAGATCCGTGACTTCCTCAACCGGCGGAAAACAACTTCAAATCCGAGCACATGAATCAAAAATCGATAAAATTCCGGATTGGAATGTTTCTCTTTTCCGCGATCTTCCTCTTCACAGGAAGTCTTTTCTTTTTCGGCCTCACTGATATTTTTGAAAAAAAGAGTTATTTCGTTTCCTTCTTTTCCGAATCGGTCCGCGGACTCTCTACCGGATCCATCGTTCGCTTTCGAGGCGTCGAAATTGGCCAGGTAAACGAAGTCAAACTAAGTTTGGGGCCCGACATTACGGGTGAGGGTATTCCTGTTACCTACGAATTGGATATCAGTCGCTTGCAAAACAAACTGGGAGTAACTACCGATTTAACTTCTGAGGATTATTACCATAATGCGATCAAAGATGGTCTAAGTGCTAAACTGGACAGTGGCAGCATCCTCACAGGACAACTTTATATTGACCTGGATTTCCGTCCCAACCAGGTCAAAAAAACCCAACCTTGGGTTATTAAAGATGACCTCTTCTACATCCCATCCGTTCCCTCCCTGCGCTCTAATGTCACCGATCAGATGTTAAAAATAGTCAATGACATCAGCCAAATCGACTTCCCGGGACTAAGTACCAATTTAAACAACCTTTTGATTAGCCTTAATAGCGTTGCAGTTGATTTCAAAGCGAGCGATGTTCCCGAAAATCTCAATGCCACTATTACTTCGGTAAGAACCCTTCTCGATTCAGGAGATTTACAGAAGATGCTCAATCAGATCACTCAGACAGCGGGAACTCTCGATGGTATGATCAGCGATTTAAACGATGGACAGGGCTCGCTGGGCGGTCCACTGGCAAAAACGCTATCGAATCTCGCAACAACCATGGCCTCTTTCGACAAAGCCAGTATGGATTTTGCAAATCTGATTCGAAGTGCAGACGGCCCTGTCGCTGGATTGGAACAGACCTTAAACGAAGTGCAACAGACAATGGCTGCCCTCCAGTCCCTCCTCGATTTTCTTCGCCGCCACCCGAACGCACTCATATTTGGAAAGCAACAACCATGATGATCCGCACACTATTTATCACCGTATTCCTTGCCGCCGTAACAGGCTGCGCAAGCCTACAACCCGTGAAGGACAACGACCAGAGAGTGACGTTGCTTAGCCCTGATGCCAAGCAAGCAGGCTCCCTTTATCCTGCTCCTATCTCCTCGGTTGATATTCCCAACTATCTTAACGAGGGAACTGTGTGGTATTCGGATAGTGACGGTAAACTCCTGCAGATTGATGGATACATCTGGGCGGAACCAATGAGCAAAGCTCTTCGCAGAGAGTTATCCCTCTCACTTGGCCAAAAGAACCAACCGCCAGACGAACTGCGATTTGATCTAAAATTTCCAAGCTTCATTCTGCTTTCAGACGGATCCGGGCGAGCCATAGTCGAGGCCTCTGTCAGCCGATCTGGAAACACCCAATCTCTTCCGGTGATTTTCGTTTCGGAAGAAGCTATCTGGGTTCCAGCCCAGCCGGAATCTTTCCTGGAAGGCTACCGCACTCTGCTTGAAACCACGGCCCGCAGACTTTCCTCCGCCTTAGCTCTCTCTGCGAGCAAGATGGACGGAAATCAATAGACGGTAAAACCTTCGGGAAACCCACATTTTACCGAATTAGAAATCAGGATTGAGCTGTCGTTCGATCATCGAAATTAGAGCTTTTGGATCCTTCTGCTTTGTTTAAAAACCTTGAATGTAATACATAGCAGAATCCCGTAGATATTTTGAAGAGATATCTGCAGCTGAATACGGACAAGGAAACAGATTAGCAATTGGCTCGCAGAATGTAGGCTCCCTGATTTGCGATCTGTATTCGGGTCGCTATCATGTCACTATGATTAAATCATTGAAGCGGATCACCTTACTTCTACTCGCTGTTACGGGAATATCGACAACGGCTCACGCGGCATCCGCTCTTCTAAAAGATCAATCCACTGCCATAGCTGGTGGCGAAGTCTTCATTGAGCAGACTCATAACGAAGAAGCACGTGGCGTCGTAATGGAACAACTGAAGGCACTAAAAAACAACGACAAGCCAAAGTCAGATGCCGGTATTCGGACAGCTTGGGATTATGCGCATCCGAGCAATCGAGAGGCGACAGGGCCACTCGACCGTTTTGTTACCATGCTTAAAAGTCCGACCTATCGGGAACTAATCAACCATCAGTCACACGAGGTCAGGCTGGTAGACTCTTCACAGGGCTCCGCTACCTTCGAGGTCATCGTATATCCTGAAAAATACAGCGCTCCCCTTAAATATTTTTGGTCCGTCGCAACCATCAATACTGGAAAAAGAAAGGGCGAGTGGGCAACAACGGCCGTCTCAGCCCCACTTGTGGTAGGCGTTCCGCCAGCGTGATAGGCCGCTTCCGCAAATGTAATACGGTCGGCCGGCTTTCAGCTTGTCCGGCGTCGGCGAAGAACGATCAGTGCGGCCATCGCAGCCGTAAAGAACCCAAAGAAAGTCGGATCGGGGATGACAGCTCCCTGGTAGATATAACCTTCGCCACCGAAGTCCCGAGGATCAAGGGCATCGGCAACGAGCACGTCGAGGCCCGGCATAAGATCATTGAGGTTGTGACCATCTGGACCATCGCCTAGAGGGAGATACGTATCGTAACCGTTCTCGCTCTGCCATTCGAACCAGATATTGTCAACGAATGCGTGGTGCAGCCAGAAAACGGGATCGATGGGCGAGGTCATCGGACCCATTGAACCTCCCGCCCAAACATGAACCCTGTTGTGGAGTCCGATGTCGTCACCATGAAACCCTTCCAAATTATTGCGAAAACTTCCGTTGATGTCAGAATCATAATTCCACGGTGCTGTATCATACACGTTGATGGCAAGGGCTTGAACCACATCCGCTACGGAAGGCAAGGTCGAGGCACTTTCATCGATCCCAAACGCACGCATGAGGGGTTCCGGGTTATCCAGCTGAATTATTATCGGTTCGTTGTTCTCATCTGGGCCAATGTTGACGGTCATAGCCCATTCTCCCTCGCGAAAAGGCCCGCTCTTGACGATATTATGATCTTCCGGGTCTCCGTTCCCGCCCAAAAAATTGTCGGTCCAGGGGCCCTTGCTGGTGTCCTGATCGAGTGCCCAGTTCCAATAAGTCAGGCCCGTCAGGGTTCCAGTTTGATCATGATCGAGCATCGCACTTTCGAATTCCCAGATAAACTGACGGTGCCATGGAAGAAAGGCCGGCCCCTGATGGGCGGGATTCGGGTTATAGGCAACGGTAGAAGCGTGCCTGGTAACGAACTGTTCGTAAACGCTAACATTAGGATTGTCGCTAGCTGTCGTTTTCATCGAGTGCAACGCGTTTACAAAGGCAGTTTGCTCCGTGGCACTCAAATTAGACTGGTCCTTACGGATGCGGACTGCCTCGGCAATGGGGGAGAAGAGTGGGGAAAGTAAACTTCCGATCATCAAAAGTATCGTGATTTTATGCATGAATTTTCAGGATATCTTATTGGTTCACAAAACTGACTCTACAACTGTAAGGGCGATCCGTTTGGATTCTCTGAAGTGAGTTATGCATCCAGTGATTTCTTTGGATAGTTTTAAGATGACTGCCCATTATTACTATTTTTTACCATATCCCATTGATTAGCGTAACCCCACTTTAGTGGGGTAATAGGCCGGATTTTCAATGGAAGTCTGTATCTCCGAGCCACTGGAAATCATGATCATTGAGGCGAGAGCAAAGAACATCCCGCTGGCCACTTGCCTGGATCAGGATTCACCGAAACGCTGCAGAGGCTGCAGCTCACACATCCGCCAAATTCTACTGAACCTCGTGAGCGACGCGATCCGCTTTCAAATCCAGAGGCTTTCGTGTCGATCAACGCACAAGTTATACTTCTGAAAAACGGCTCCCTCGTCTTCTGAGTAGTTACAGGGAGAGAACACCCGGCACCAGTGCAACTCGTTGATAAATGGCAATCACCTCGTCGCTGGAGTGCATGTGCATTTCCATCGTGTAAGCGATAAATCGTCCTTTGGAAGATTCGTTGGCCTTGACCGGATCGTCTGCAAAAAGAGCAAGCACCGTCTGACTCTGATCCCTGGGCACAATAAACTTAAAAGGAAATACGCACGGCCAGTCGTAGTTCGCATCAAGCGAAGAGCGGAAGGAATCGAGTGATTCGTCGTCTTTCATAACCAAGAGTGAAGCGAGCAATGTCTGTATTGTCTAATGCTTCAAACAGAATTTGCTCTATTTTTATTCACTTCCTCATATCAGAAAAGCTTGACCTTTCTTTTATTTCTGTATTTACAGAAATAATGAAAACCGACGATTTGGGTGCAGTGGAACAACGATTTATTCTTCATTGGGGCGAGATGGGCACTCAATGGGGAATCAATCGCACCGTGGCTCAGGTCCATGCCCTCCTCTACATTTGGCCGGAGCCGATGGATGCAGATGAAATTTGCGAGGTGCTGAATGTCGCTCGGTCGAATACAAGCACGAGTTTGAAGGAATTGCAGTCGTGGGGGATCGTTCGGCGAGTCCACCAAATGGGAGACAGACGGGACCGCTTCACTTCCGAGAAAGATGTATGGGAACTCGCTCGGATCATTCTCCATGAGCGGAAGAAGCGCGAGATTGATCCCACTTTGAGCGTATTGCGCGACTGCGTAATCGAGGCCGAGCAGGGCAAGACAAGCTCCCCCGAAACCGCCCAGCGCTTGCGCGAGCTCGCTGAATTTCTCGAGCTGGGTTCTTCCTGGTTCGAACAGATCAGCAAATGGCCTCATTCAGTGGTGAAAACCATGTTCAAGCTCGGCGGTGGTCTGCGAAAGCGGATCAAGGCCAAGTGACTTTTTTTAGGTAAATATTTCAGTGATTACAGAAATTACAGATAATAACGATAAGGGAATCAGATTCATAAATAGATTCCTCGTCCGGTTTGGACCAGGTGCCGGTATCATTGCTTGCGCCGTTGTTCTTGGGTGGTGCTTCGAACCATGGGTTTGGATGTGGATCCTGGCTTTCGGAATCTATATCGGATGCAAATGGCTGACTTATTTCGATGCCCGGATTGCTCATGGCCAAGCGACACCCTGGAAAGTTGCGGTCTACCTGCTGTTTTGGCCGGGCATGGATGCCGAAAAGTTCTTGCACGATGCGGCTGTCGTCCGTCCTAAAGCTGGGGATTGGACGGTTGCTGTCGGGAAAACGCTTCTGGGCGGAATTCTTCTTCTATGGGTCGTCCCCTACATACCACATGATGCTCCATTGACCGCCGGGTGGATCGGGATGACTGGAATAGTTTTCGTCCTTCATTTCGGACTCTTTCATTTACTGGCGCTCGCATGGCAATCGGCTGGCTGCAACGCACGTCCCATCATGAGACGTCCGCTGTGCGCCACCGGATTGGCGGACTTCTGGGGACGGCGATGGAATCTCGCTTTCCACCAGCTCACGGCGGTCTATCTATACCGTCCTCTACTCCAGCCACTTGGACCGGCAATTGCATTGCTAACCGCCTTCTTTATATCGGGTCTAATTCACGAGACAGTAATCACCGTGCCAGCCGGTGGCGGCTATGGCGGTCCCACTGCCTACTTTATGATTCAGGGGGCGGGGCTTCTCTTGGAGAGGCGATTGTTCTTCCGGCGGCGACCTTTTCTGAAACGGTTGCTGGCCTGGACGTTCCTCATTGCACCCGCCGCTTTTCTCTTCCCCCCGGTATTTATACGAACTGTCATTCTTCCCATGCTCACCGCATTAGGAATTCTACCGCCTGAAACTCTCCATGTTTAAAAAAAGTGAAATAGCCATGAATAATATCCTCCTCATCCAGTTCGCCGGGTTGCTACACCTTGGTCTCATCGCCGCAGGCGCTCTCATGCCGCGAACGGTTGGCCTGAGAAAACACATCGCAACTCTCCCCGAATTCATCCGGAAACTATTCTGGGTCTATTATGCCTTCATCGGACTGTGCCTCGTCAGCTTTGGAGCCCTGAGCTTCTTCATGGCCGAGGATTTGGCGACGGGTGAGCCGTTGGCGCGAGCCGTCTGTGCCTTTCTCGCAGTCTTCTGGACGGTTAGGTTGGTGACTGCTGTCTTTGTTTTCGACTTGAGACCATACCTGACCACGACTCTTCGAAAAGTGGGCTATCAGGCTACCAATGTAGCTTTCGGGATGCTCCCTCTTTTATATATTTACGTCGCCTGGAAAGGAGGTGAGGCATGAACCGCGCAACTGATAGCCAAGCGAAGTTTCCCCGAATGGTCCTGGCTGGAGGCAGCGGCTTCTTAGGATGCCTCCTGGCCGAATATTTTGGCCAACGGGGTTGGGATGTCGTCGTATTGACCCGCGACCCTTCTGAGTTCGCCAAGAGGGGGAATACTAGCGCTCGGGCCGCATATTGGGACGGTCGAACCCTTGGCGATTGGCGACTCGAACTCGAGGATGCCAAGGTGCTAATCAATCTGGCAGGGAAGTCGGTCAACTGCCGCTATCACAAACGAAACCGTCGCAAGCTGATGGATTCCCGGAAGCTTCCCACTCGCATCCTCGGTGAGGCTGTTCGCGCCTGCAAAATCCCACCGCAGCTATGGATGAATGCCAGCACCGCCACACTCTACCGGCACACCTATGGAGAGCCTTGGGGCGAGTCCGGTGAAATCGGGGCGCACCCGGATGCAAAAGACGCTTTTTCGATCCGACTCGCCACCGAGTGGGAGGAAACTTTTCTTGAGAACTGCCCCCGAGGCGTTCGTCTATTACTCTTGCGGAGCGCCATGGTTCTGGGCAGCGGGAACGACGCGAACAATGTCTTCTCCGTTCTTCGCCGCCTTACACGTTTCGGACTGGGGGGAACCATTGCGTCGGGCGATCAATTCGTTTCCTGGATTCATGAGGTCGACTTCTGCCAGGCGATCGAGTGGTTGATTGATCATCCACAAATAGAAGGACCCGTAAATCTCGCTGCACCAAATCCAGAACCCAATCGAGACATGATGCGCATCTTCCGCGAAGTTTTCCAAAGATTGATCGGCCTACCGGCCCCTCTATGGCTTCTGGAGATTGGGACATTCTTCATGCGAACGGAATCCGAGTTGGTGATCAAGAGCCGTCGAGTCATCCCGGAGAAATTGAAAATGAGCGGGTTTCGATTCAAATATCAAACCATGCGCGAGGCCGTTGATCATCTGGCAAGTGACGGACAAGAATGATCGCATGCTAACTATTTTAAATCGCTAATTCCCGCTTGCTGGCTCAATATCACTCTGATGAAAGAGCCCCTTCGACGATCTGATTTTTCGAATGCGTTAAAGACCAGCCAGACCAGCCCTATTCCAGCAGAGAGTTCGTGGCCTTATCGCAGCAACCCGAGGTCAACTCATTCGTATGCCCGCTTCGGACGATGTTTCGGCACGGTATTCGCGCTCCTTTTTGTGCTCTCCCTGGGTTCGAGGATTTCCGCTCAGGATATTACAATCGACGAGAGAAAAAACAACGACAAGAGGGACTGGATCCTTCTTCCCTACGCTTTTCGCAGCGATACCTGGGAGACGGCTTTTGGCGTCGGAGGGGTGATCAGCGAATGGCCCGCAGAATCCGCGACGACTTTCGGAGCGGCGACTTACAGCACGAATAAGTCCTGGAACCTGGTTTTTGGGGGAGTTGGTTACCCCGGTCTTGTTTCAAAACGGCTATTTATCGAACCGTTCGCTTCGCTTAGCCAGTACACGAATCTTCAGGTCTACGTTCCGGGAAATCCCGAGTACATCGACTCCCCGAACAGAGCCGGATCAAACGATTCCAATCCCGACAATTTCCTCCGCGAATCGTCACAAGAAGTTTGGCTCCAGGCTCAATTTCGCTACATCCTTCCTTTGGGCGATGCCGCCGAAGATCCCATTCACACCTATGTCGTTGATCGCGGGATGCTCGTTGCCGGAACTTCAAGCGGGGGCGATTGGAATCCGCTGAAAGCGGGCCGCACTTCGATCCTCCTCCGACCCTACTATCGGAAACAGGATGTAACCATTCCGATCGTCGATTCACCCTTTTCCTTCGAAACCCTTAACCTTCAACTTGGCCTCGAATACGACAATCGTGACTTTCGCACAAACCCCAGCAAGGGCAGCTATCAAAAGATCGCCATCACCCGTGATTGGGGGGCGCTGGGAGATTCTTATGCCTGGACCTTTGGAGAGTTCGAACTCGCAAAATACCTCGACCTCGGCTCCAACAAGCTTTTCCGCCAACAGGTCATCGGTCTAAACGCCTGGACTGGCTACTCCTTCACTTGGGAGGAAATTGATACTCCGAACCTCGACTTTCCAGTCGCCGTCAATCACCCACCCTACTACACCGGGGCCACTCTAGGAGGGCTCGTTAGGATGCGTGGCTTTCCGCAGGCACGTTTCAACGGTAGAGCCGTCTCCTACTACTCGGCCGAATACCGGGTCATCCCCCACTGGACGCCTTTTTCGTATTACGGTATAGACGATTTGCTCGATCTCGATTGGTGGCAAATATCCTTCTTTGTTGAAGCAGGTCGCGTATCCGATACCTACGATGCCGAACTTTTTTATAAAGACCTCCACTATGATACCGGTATCGACCTCCGCTTCTTTCTTCACAATTCCGTGGTCCGGCTCGGGTTCGCTATCTCGGAAGAATCCTACCAAGTTGTCGCTATGTTTGGGCAGCCGTTCTGAGAGGTGTTGAAGTAAGAGTACGATCTAAATCGGTTGGCCATCAGACCGCTTATGTGCGCTGATCTACAGAAAGAAACCCCAGAATTTAAACCACCTGCTTTCGCTTGAGATCGCCGAGGGCACAGAGAAAAGAGTAAAAAAACGTCAGAGTTGCTCTGTGACACAGTTGCTCTAACGATCCCGCTCAGCGGGAGAGTGGTTTGAAAAAACAGAAGAGAAGACAAATTAGGCGTTCTGGTTTTGCGTCCCCGTGGTTGAGTTAAGGAAGGAATGATCCTGCAGCGCCAAGAATATCCGTATACACATCTCCGAATTTCATAAAACGGGCCGCCCCTTTTGAGGGCGGCCCGCGTTTTGCTAGAAGCGAAATCTACTTTGCCAGATTGATCAGATTTTCTATCCTCAAAAAGGCTAGCGACTACATCAGGGGGCCGTCACGGAAAGGGCGATACCCTCACCGATCACCACCGTCACATCTTCACCAATCGTTACATCAGAAAGATCCATATCTTTGCTGACTTTCACTTTTTGGGTAGATCCATCCGGCATTTCCAATGTGACTTTATGCTTCTTGGTATCGATGGCGGTAACCACTGCGGTCACCTGGCTGGTTTCCGCAACAATGCCAGCGGGTTGCGTCCCATTGGGAGAAACCATCACGGTTCCCGAAGTGGAGGAACTGGGTGGCGCACCTGCTCCGAGATAGACGGCAATCTCTTCGGTGACGACTGCTTGTACTTGGTCGCCTACACTGACTTGATTGAAGTCCACCATGTCAGGCGTAGCCTTGAAGGTCTTCTTCGCGCCGGTATCGTTGGACTGCAATGTCACCTTCTGGTTGGTCGCATCGATCGCAACAACCGTTGCACTCATGGTAATCGTGTCGACGACCATGACTCCATCAGCCGTTGCCACAACGTCTTCAGTCTCTATTCCGCCCATACCGGTCTTACAACCGCTGAGTCCGAGAAACAATGCCGGTAATGCAGCCAGCATGGCTATTTTGATAATTAGTCTATTCATTTTTTGTTTTTGGTTTTTTTTATCGTGAACCCACAAGTCATGGCCAAGAAGACCCGACCTGTAAGTTAAAGTTTCGAATCCTCATCGGGAATCTTCTCTGGGGATCCGGTTGGTGGGTAGTCCAACGTGTCACGGTGGGCCTCGATACGTTCGGGATCGATATCGGGGAACGGAAGTTTTTGATCCGCGCGCCACTGCCGAACATCCTTCTCCGCCGCAGCCGATCTCTCTGAATCCAATCCCGAATCCCTAGCCATATAGAGGGTCTGCGACGGAAATGCCAAACCGCTTCCGGATTCGTTGATCACTTCGATAATTCGCAACAAGAGGTCTTCCTGGACCCCGAGATATTCATTCCAGTCGATGGTATTGATAGTGGCACTCACCTGAACGGTCAGGGAAAATTCGCCAAGACCAATAAACCGGACACGGCTTGTGTTCGGGGTGACCATCGGATGAGCGAGCAACAACTCCCGGAGTTTGGTCAGAACGTGCCGGAGTTGTTCAGGAGTCGTTTCCTGACGAAGGCCCAAGACTGTCTTCAGTTTCAATTGGTCCCGCACACTGAGGTTCACAATAGGCATCTTAGAAAACATTCCATTCGGTATCGTTGTCAGCGCACGGTCACCGCCACGAATCCGCGTCGAGCGGATGCCTATCGCCTCAATCTTACCCACTTCTGTTCCATACATGCAGACATCACCGACCCGAAGCGGTTTGTCGGCGAACAAGCTCAAGCCCCCGATGAGATTTTCAATGGTAGACTGTGCGGCCAGAGCAATGGCCAGGCCGCCAACGCCAACACCCGCAAGAATGCCGTACATGTGTACACCTAGACGATCAGCGCCCATGACAAGGACCCCGGTCGCCAAAGCCAATCCCAACAAACGGGTAAAAATGCGAATCAGGTGCGCATCAATGCTCTCCGGAGAGATCCGAGGCGAGGCGATCACCGCCTCTGCTGCAACGGGCGCAATGCGCCAAGCCACCCAGGCACCGGCCAGGAACATCAGAGCGGTATCCACGACCTCAATGGTGATCGCGAAATCTCCGACGAGTTTGAGCTGAATCCGCGTCAGATAGAAAACAATCGGCGTTAGGATCAGGACCCCAACGGGCAAAGCCAATTTGGCCAGCGACTCAAGTACGGGGTGCTCTGCATTTCTCCAATGGGAGAACAAAAAAAGCCGCCGCAACAAAAGGATGGCGACGCCGAGAATTGCAACTAGCACGATCCACTTCCAAGCAGACTGCCCCAACATGGGATCCTGGAGCCACTCCGGCAGGGCGAGAACCCATGAGTATGGAATCAACCATCCTCCGGTTTTGGCCAGAATCGCCCCCATGTTCTCGAGAGGAACCTCTCGCTGATATGGCAGCCCAACTACTTTTTCATAATACTCTCCCGCATGCTCGATCGCATCCGCGGAGAATAAATATTCCCGTTCACCGTTTGAATTCGTGATTTCCACCAAGACGATTTCCGTATCAGGAATCACCCAACGAGTAGTTCCAGTGGCATCCGCTTTCATCTCCGACCCGTCTGGAATCGCCTCCCATGGGGGCAGCGGAATCCGGTTCAGCGTCTCGTACAACTCTACTGCGGCCGCTCGCCCGGCTCGATTCCGTGCCGCATCCGGTATCTGGGTCAAGTCGAGGCTCTTGACCGGAATATCGCTCAGGGCAATCGCCTGGGAGAATTTCTCGCGTGAGGGCGAGTAAAGGTATTCATCCTGCAGAAATGCCCCCAGTTTGTCACCCGAATCCAGAAAGGTCTTCAAGGCGGCTCGGGGGCTTGACCGATCCAACGGCTTCAGCGGTTCGACCGATTCCTGCCCATGGGCCATCGTCATGATTCCGAAGAGAGCCGACAAGCCTATCAAGTGGGTGAGGCGCATACTATTCGCTGAATAAAGTGAAACGCTTGGCTATCCCGATTGACCGATTATTTTGGAAACAGCAACTGAACCTGGAATCGAATCTGCCCGTCCGCTCCGAAATCCGGCGTCACGACATTACTATAGGCGGAGAGCTGAAGGTTCACCGGCAGTTTACCGATTCTCGCGATCTTGCCGATTCCGCCGCCAACCGGTACGGTCCAGACGTTATCACTGTCCGCCTCCCAGTTCGCCGTCACGACTGGCGCAGTTGTGAGATACCAGCCGTTCGGCAAGTTGTAGTTTATGAAGGGCTGGACGAGAGACAGGTTCACGTCTTCATCGCCCCAACCGGCAAAAGACCACTGATGATTCGCAAGGCCACCGATAACCCATTTCCCCTGCATGGTAAGGGCAACCACGGCTGGACCCCCACTCCACTTTCCCATGCCCAGCATTGAGTCGGTCGCTGTCGGTAGGGTCACTGTGGGACCGACGCCCCAGATGAGTTTTCCGGATTTGGCAGGTGAGAAAAATGCGGTCGGGTTGATGTCACCGAGTCCGAATGCACTCGACACCCCGGGGGCAGGCGACGGCTGGTTAATAACCGGCATAATCGTCCGCGTGATGAGATTCCAGTCCTCGTTCAAACTGACGGGAACCACCGGCTGGATATTGAGCACATATTGGGTGACATCATTGGGCCCCACCCCATAGTTGAAGTTGTTTTGGAATGGAACGCTGATCATCGCAGCGACCGGATTCTGAGCGGCCTTGGCGAGCGCCTCCTGCTGAGCTTGCTTGCTCTGCGTGGAGGAGTCGGGAGTCGTCTTATCATCCGGATCGGCGGCCATCACTGGCAATGACAGCGCCAATATTGCGGTGAACCCTGCAAGTATCCGGCGAAGCCAACGTCGGTCGAAAATTCCCCGATTCGAGGGATTGATAGGAGTATTCATTTTTTATGATAAGTGTTGTTCGGACAGACAATCTACTTCACCAATTCGATTTCGCCGGGACGCCAGGTTTTATTGAACCAAGGATCGAGTGGACCGTAGAGGCGGAGAATGGTAAACCATCCTTTTTCGGGAACGGTTTGAATCCAGTTGCTCTCCTTGCCTGTGGGAGCCGAGGGACCGAAGTAAAGGGTGACCGAACCGTCTTCGTTTTCCACCAACTTGTCGCGTTTATTGTTTTTACTGGGGAAAGGTTGGCTGGTCTGAAGCTCCGAGCGGGTTTGCGGGTCGTATACCACGACAGACCAAAAGTTGGCGGCGGGGACGTTCGCAGGAATGACCAGTTTATAGTTATCACCGCCATTCAGGTAGTCGTCATTCTTGTCGGTGTAGCTGACGGCATACTGCGATCCCTTGCCCACCATTTTAAGTACCATGGCAGGCGTATTGACCGTTGCCTGATAGAAATAGTAGGTCCGGGCATCCAGAAATCGTCCGCCTAAACCGCCGTCCTTGAGCCACTGATAACTTCCCCCGATGAACGCAGCCTTCCATCCACTGTTCGGATAGTAGCTGACGCCCTCTAAACGCGAGCGGAACATGTTGGCACGGGCAGTAGCATTACCAATCGCAACTCCGTCAACCAGCATCTTACGTACTTTGGCGGAGGGATTGAAGGGTTTTCCCTTCTCGATGCCAATCGAGGCGAAGAGGCCGCGAAGTTGCGGCTCGATCAGACCTACGGGTTCCCGCTGGATCACCGTGTAGAGTTCCTCATAAAAATCGTAATCGTTCGCGTGGATCGTATTGAAGCTCTTTTCGGATGCTCCGATAAATTCCATCTTCGGCGGGTTGTCCGCCTTTGCCAACGGATAGATCTTGAGGTCTGTCTCGAACATATTGGTTGCCGCGTCCGGTTTTCCATCGACCAAGAATCCGCGGAGGATAAGCCAATTCACGTAGCTAGGAGATTGGGAAACGAAATAGGTTTCTCCATCGATCACTGCTTTCTCACTACCAATCTTGCCTTGAATTTCCCCTTTGTAGTCAGGGGGGAGAATCAGGTATTTTCCGCCAGCTCCGGCATCGGGTCCAGGAATTCCCATATCGGTCACGAAGCGGAAGAACGCATCGTTAACGGTTCCAGGTCCACATTTCGGAGGAATAACCACTACCATTGGGCCCTCCTTTTCGAGATCAAGGAAAGCCGAGGTGTAAACCGTATCGGTATTGCCTGTCAGGAATAATGGTGACGAATCCAGCAGGTTTTCAAAGACAACCACTTTATTTGACGCATCCGCACCGAGGCTTTCCATCCCTTCGCGGAGGCCCTCAATAGAGGTAGCGGGAATGCCGCTGAGAAACGTCTCAATCGCACGGCTCCGAAACAGGTTGTCGTAGAGTAGATCAACCGTCTCCGCCTTGGGCATTCCATCAAAAAACTCTAGCGTACCGATCGAGGTTTCGACGGTGTCAGGAGTCATGATCTTCGCGGGGATCTTGTGATTGTATCCTGGAGTCGCTTCCTCGGCATAAGAGCCGAGGGATAAGAACAGGGTAATGAGGGAGACGGTTGTTTTCATAGTGATTCTATTGGTTTGGTTGAATTCTATAGACGGAGAGAGTTAATTCACGAATGAATCTTCAGGGTCGACATCGGGGGAGAGGGGATCGAGGGGATAGGGCCGGCGAGCAAACTGTTCTTGGACGGCCTCCAGCAGCTCGGTAATGACGAACGGTTTGCGCAGGAAGGCGCAACCGGGGAGTCGGGACACCTTTTCCCGCACATCGCCCTCGTCCTGGGCGCTGATAAAAATAGCGGTGACCGCCGGTGTGGCGGCGGGCAATTGGTGAAACAATTCGAGCCCGGAGATCCCCGGGAGCTGATTATCAAGAATCAGGCAGCCGTAGGCTTCCGACGGGCCGCCGAGGAATTCTTCGGCGCTGGCGAATGCCCGCACATCGTACCCGGACACCCGAAGGAACCGACTGACCGCGCGGCTAAAGCTCGGGTCGTCCTCAACGAGGGCAATAGTGGGATGGGGGGGCATGGTTGGTCGTCGTACGATGACTAAAATAGCCGATACCCCCGAATGCCGTCTATTGGCCTTTCGGGCAAAATGCTTGCGCCCCGTTTTGGGCTTCTTTTTCTGAACCCTGCGGTCCTTCATGCAAGATCTAGAAGTACCCCATACAGGGCGAGGATTCTTCCATTCAGCCCTTTTGGTTAGCTCTTTTTTCAAGACTTTTTCACGTAGGAACTTCCGCTCTTTCAGAAATTCTCCCTTTGTAAAAAAGGACCGCTCCCAAAAGGGAGCGGTCCAACTATCTCAAGATCAAAAGAAGATTATCTCACTTCTTCCATTTCGGTGAGTTACTTTACCTTCTGGATGACGGGTGGCCACCATGTTCCGTTGAGAACTGATGGTGCTTCTTCTTTGGGCCAATAGAGGCGGAACATTGGGATAAATGCCGCGTCTGGTGCAGGCAGCCAGTTTGATTCCTTGTCGGCACCTGGGTTATCCTTTTGAAGATACAGATCGATCGATCCGTCTGCGTTGGTCTTCAGCGTGTTACGTTCGCTAAGTGTATAGCGATTCAGTTTGTTCGGAATGAAGAAATACTGATCGTCATACATCGTCAGCGACCAGAACCCATTGACAGGAGGCAAATCCTCTTTGCTTTTGAAACGGATGACGTAGTTGTTTTTGCTCGCATCCAGCTTATCGCCATCGGCATCAACAACACCCATTGGATAGACGGCATCCTTTGGCGGATTCGCAGGAATACCAAACGCTGAGAGCCAAGCGCGGGCCATGTAGTCTGTGCCATAGTGACCGACTTTGAAATTGAACAGATAGCCATTATGAACCTCGCCCGCATCTTCAGTGTAAGCGACGATCTTTTCCCAGCCGACTTTCGGGGTCGCATTGATTACCTTCGCCACCTCTGGAGAGAACTTGCTGATATCGAAATCTTGTCCGGGAACGAGGCCGATCTTTGCCATTTTGGCGACCATCGGCGCATCTTCTGGCATCGGCGGATTGTTCTTCATGAGCTTCGCCATCATCCCGAAATACTGTTGTGCATCGAGCGCGTTGACTTGGTCACGTACAGCCGTCTTCATGTCGATATTGGGATCCACTTTTCCGGCTGGCGGAACATACGTCTTGCCCCATGAGCTGAGTGGGTAGAGCTTGTACTGGTCTTGCAGGGCCCAGACCTCCTTGTAATCCTCCGGTGTTCCTGTGCAATAAGTGCGTGCGAGGACCCAGGTCGTTGCGGTCGGTATTTTGATCTGCTTCGCGCCGTCGGGGATGTCGCCGCTCCAATCTGGCCCTGTGATCACCCAGGTTTGTGCTTTTTGGCCAGTGGTGCGCGAGCCAGGAGAGGCGATTACTGGAACCCAAGCGTCATAGAATTCCCAGACATAGTAACGGTCACCCATATCCGGCCAGCTGATTACCCAAGCTTCTTTGGAGAGATCCAGGAAGGCAAGTGAGTAAAGAGTGTCGGCATTGGGCGCAGTGACGTCTCGAAAAGCAGCGGTGGGATACTCGCGTAAATTAACGATCTGTCCCATTGGCGAGTGCGTCCCCTGTGGTTTGGCGACGTTAGTCATCACCTTGCGAGTCATCTCAACTGAAATCAGCGAATAGCCATAGATATAAGCGTCCTCAGCGATTTGTTGTGCCGTGGCTGGAGTCAGCGGTGCGGCAGCCTCGGTGGTTTTGCAAGCGGCAAACAGGGTGAAGGCGACAATGGTCGCCAACATTCCGTTGGTCATCGTATGTTTCGAACAATTCATTTTTTTAGGTGGTTTTCAGGTTTTTGTTAATAAAATAAGCACGGAACGCGTAGAAGACCTCGTACCCGGACACCCGTAGGAACCGACTGACCGCGCGGCTGAAGCTCGGGTCGTCCTCAATGAGGGCAATGGTGGGATGGGCAGGCATCGTGGGAGTTCGTATGATGACTAAAATAGCCGAGACCCCCGAATCCCGTCTATTGGCCTTTCGGGCAAATTTGGGGTCCGCGCTCAATCCGCGAATCGCGGGTTTACCCAGAGAACGACAAGGTCGGGGACGAAGGAGGAAGACCGATGACGATTCTTTGTAGCATCGGTCGCCAAGACCGATGACCCGCGGCAAATTGGCAACGAATCGAAATCTCCTTGCAAATCCAACCAAACCAGACCAGGTTGAAGCCATGAAAGTGATCAATGTGCAAGAAGCGAAGACTCACCTATCCCGCCTGATTGACGCGGCGGTCGAAGGCGAGGAAATCATACTGGGCAAACATGGTAAACCGATGGCGCGACTGTCTTCTTTCGTTGCGCCTTCGGAACCGCGCCGATTGGGAGGGCGTGAAGGGGAGATTCACATCGCTCCCGATTTTGACGAAGAGGACGAGCGCATCAATGCGATGTTTCGATGAATTTCCTGCTCGATACACACGTTTTCCTTTGGGCCCTCGGCAACCCCGGTCGCCTGAGTGAAAAGGCCGTCGCCGCGCTGCGCAGTCGCAGAAACGCCGTTTTCGTGAGTGCCGTGACGTCGGTGGAGATTGCGATCAAGGCGGCCATCGGAAAACTGGAGGCACCAACCGATCTCGACGATGAAATTGCTTTGCGAGGATTCAGTCACCTACCCCTTCGGTTCCAGCACGGCGCCGGTTTGCGCACGCTTCACCCCCATCATCAGGATCCCTTCGACCGAATGCTGATTGTCCAAGCCTTGGCAGAAGGGCTAACCCTCATCACCCACGACCGGAAATTTGAGAAATATCCGGTTGACGTGTTGTGGACGTAAGAAGATGCACTGGCCCACTTATGATGGACATCCCGACGGTTGATATCCTCCGGTAGGCTGTATGGATATTGTCTAACCTATGTGGCAATACTGTAAGCACCGCTGTTGAAGGTCGAGGATACGCCTCTTGTCCAATCCTAATCGTGCTCGTACTCGTAATCCTAATCGAGGCTCACACATTGACCGATTACGAGAACGATTATGATTGCGAGTAGGATCAGCAGTGGAATGCCCAAATACGTAATCCAATCTTCCCCGCTCTTTTGATTGTACCCTCTTTGGCGAGGAGAGGACGGCCCATTCCTGCGGACTCGACGCCCTACTCTTCCAGAACCGGCAGATCGATATGCGCCGTCGCCCCGCTGCCCTCATTGTTTTCGATCCAGATGCTCCCGCCATGGGCCTGGATGATGCGGCGGCAGATCGACAAGCCCATGCCAAGACCATTGGCGCTGGTGGTCAGGAACGGCGTGAACACCTGATCGAGCTTGTCGGAGGGAATACCCCGTCCACAGTCCTTCACCGATACGTGAAGCTGGCTGCTGTTATTGAGAGCGGCGGCGATCTGGAGCGTTCTCTCCTCCGCTGGACAATCCTCCATCGACTGCAGTCCATTGAGAATAAGATTGAGAACGACTTGCTGCATTTGCACCCGGTGTCCGCTTATCTGAGGCAAGCCTCCGGCAACGTTTAAGAACAGCTTGGCCCGACGTAGCGTTGCGTCGGGAGTCGCTAGTTTTTCCACCTCCGTCAAAAGGTGCCCGACGTCGAGCGGGTGGAACTCGATCTCCTGCTGCTTAAGGAAGGTGCGCATGCCATGGATGATTTGCCCGGCTCGCACACTGTCGTCCTGAATATCCGTGAGAATCACGCTCAGTTCGTCTCGATCCGGCACGGCCTCATCTAAGAGAAGGCGAGCGGTTTCGGCATTCGCCAGGACGGCGCCGAGTGGTTGACCCAGTTCATGGACAAGCGATCCCGATAGCTCCCCGACCAAACTGACCCGGCTCATGTGAGCAAGTTCGCGGTTGTGGCGCAGAACCTCCTCGGTCGAATGCTTTTGCGCCGAAATATCGATGCTCGCCCCCATCAGGCAGTCGGGCTCGCCCTCTTTGCCTTTGTAGGTGCGCCCACGCGAGGAAAGCCAGCGGAGACCACCCTCTCCATCCGCCACGCGATACTCCTCGTGAAGCACCGTTCCATGGGTCAATGACTCCCTCAGAGCAATTTCAATACGCTCCCGGTCATCGGGATGCCAGGCTTCCCGGATGCGATCGAGGTCGGGTAGCTCGTTTGATGAAAATCCATAGAGCTGCCGCGCGCGGTCGGTGAGCCAGAGGCATTGCCCACCGGAGTCCATCGCCCAGAGCCCGGCACCCGCCGACTCTGCAGCGAGGCTGAGAGCGGCCTCACTTTCCCGGAGACTACCCGCGAGTTTAGCGATTTGAGTGAGCTTACGACCCAAATCCCAAGCAACAACGAGGATCATCGGGAGAAATGAAATCGAGACAAAATAAGGCATCTGAACGATCTGATTGTCCTGGAGGGAAGCCAGCCCCGCCGCGAAGACGAGAAATAGGATGATGCTGCCTCCGACCACCCCGGCGCGGCGGCGATTCTCCACCCCTCCGCGCCTCCAGAGACGGACCGAAGCATCGACCATGAACGCCAACAAGAGCAGCGAGCTGAGCTCATTCACATGGACCCACGGATTACGAATGGCACCCGTGACCACAGTCACCGACTGCCCGAGAAAGTCGAGCGATCCCAACTCGGTGATCTCTCGATAGACATCACTTCCGCCTGTGGTAAAACCCAAAATCACCGAGAGGAACCGGAGGGCAACCGACGATACCGCAAGCCAGATGTTCCCTGATTTAAAATCCAGCCATACGTAGGCGACAAGCCCCGCATGAATCCCGAAGATGGCGATCGCCGCAAGGCGCAGGTCAAAGTTGAGTCTTTCCGGCGTCGTATCCAGCATCATGGACAACTCCAACGCCGAGCAGGCCGCCACCGAAGTCGCTGCGATCGAAAAGGCCAGCGATGCTTTGGCTCGGTGGTTCTGTGTCCAGGCCAGCAAGTGTGCCAGCGCCAAGGTGAGGCAGGCGGCAGACACCATGCCCCACGTAAAGATGACCCAATTCATGGTCATTCGGCAGAAGCGGGCACGAATTTCTCTCCGATCCACTCCACCGAGCGTCCGAGCTCGGCGGCGGATTGCACGCACAACTTTCGCATCACTTCTGCCCGGTGCGCCTTCACCGTGCGCTCCGACACTTCGGTTTCCACAGCGATCCCTTTGTTGGGCAGGCCTTTCACGATCAGGGCGAAAACCCGGCGCTCACAGGGAGTCAGGGAAGCGTACCGTTCACGCCAAATCTGCTTCACCGAGCGGACCTCACGCTCCTGGTCGACCAGTTGCAAGGCCCGGTTCACCGCAGCGATCAACTCTTCGCCCCGCACCGGCTTGGTCAAAAAGTCCACCGCGCCGCCTTTCATGGCCTGGACCGAAGAGGGAATGTCACCGTGAGCGGTAAGAAAAACGATCGGCAACGACTCATCCTCGGCAGCCAGCAATTCTTGCACCGCCAAACCGGACATATTGGGCATCTCGAGATCCATCACCGCACAAGAGGACCGAACCGACCGGGGATGGGCGAGAAAATCGTGCGCGGACTCGAAGGCTTCCACCTCAAACCCAGCCGCCCGAAGACGTCGCCCGAGGGCACGCAGCACCGAAACGTCGTCATCCACCAAGTAGATGAGGGAACCACCCACTGAGTCGGTCTGATTCAGACCATTTGAAAAAGAGGTTTCCATTCCCTACAGGTTTATGCTGGCGATGGGGGCTTATCGAATTTCTCCATAGCTCCGATGCTAGAACATCGCCCCCGAGACTCAAGATCTAAGGTCAGGCGGAAAAGGGAGCGGGCGTCTCTGCATCAAGGCACAATTCAGGTCCAATGTGGGAAGAATGGCTAAAATGCACTCATTCAGCCGAAGACATCGTCCGAGAGTGACTCCACGTTGTTCGAAATTTCCAGCCGCTACGGGACTTCTCGTTTGGAGAGAGCGTAAGCAATTCATAAAATCACACCCATGATTTTGGCGGCTCGCCATAGTCTAAAAATTCTGCACTATAATATAGCATGATTTCTCGGCGTATTCTCACTCTTTCCCTCGGCCTTGTCTGCTTGCTGCTCATCCTCGTAAATCTTCCACTTCAGACTCCTGGGATTACCCGGGAAGAAGCCTCTTCCCCGGCTACCAAAGCTGAAACCCGAAAACTGCCGGCTGTTGAAAATGGTTCGATTGAATCGTTTAACGAGTGGCAGAAACAACAAAGTCTCCAATTCGGCAAAGCCAACAATTGGACTCCAGCTGACCTGAAGATCGGTATTCAACTGGCTCGCGAACGCGGAGCGGCGATGCGGGAGTTGATGCGTCAAGATCCCGATGCCGCGCTGGAAGCGGCACTAAGCTACGCGGACTACGCTGAGTTGCCGAAAGAAATTCAGGCATGGGTCGAAGAACCATTCTCCGAGCCGGGCTCCCTCGAAGTGCTGATCTCGTGCGGCAGCGAAGACCACAGCGGCATGCACTACCACCTTGAGAGCAAAACAGGCGAGTCATGGGAAGTATCCCTCCCCAAACACGAAAGAGTGGGTTTGACGAAAGAAGGCATCCCGCTCCAGGGTATCCGTCTCGACGGTCTCGCTGTAGTCAGAGGGCCAGTCTTTCAAGCGCTTTCTGGCGAAGATGCTGACTTTGCTTCCGCGAACTGGCCCAGCGGTCAACCGAGTCCCGAAAGCAGTTTTGCTACCGGCCAACCAATTCAAGGCCGGGGCCTTGTCGCTGTGAGCGGTGGAAGAGTATTCCACTTCCAAAATGAATCCGAATTGCAGGAAGTCGAATCGGCCCTTCGCGAAGCAGACCAATTACCGGGCCGCAATGTGGGCAGTCAGTGGATTTTGCGTCGAGTGTCCGCTAGCGATCCCTTTCCCTTTGAGCAGTTTAGCCAAGAGATGAAATCGGCAGCCTACGGAAGCACAACGGGTGCGAAGACAGCATTATTCATCCTGGTCGACTTTCCCAACATGCCCGGTTCGCCCGTAAATGCAGCCAGTCTGGAGCAAGTCATCGATGTGGACGTAAGCAACGCTCTCTCCGACTACTCGTATGGAACCACTACCATGGATGCGACCGTGCATGCTGATACGATTCGAGTGAATAATAACAGCAGCACCTACCTCAATGGAGAAGGAGACGACGACCTCTACGACGAAGCCATTGCAAACTACATGACCGAAATAGAGACTGCAGTGGATCCAAGAACGATTTACGATACCGTCGGTATTTACTTCGCAGAAATTGGTTATTCCTGGGATGGCCTCGCTTCCGTAGGTGGCCAGCGCATGTGGATCGAGGACAGCCTTAGCAGCACACTCATCCTCCATGAATTTGGCCACAACTACGGCCTAAGACACGCTAACTACTGGGTCTTCGATGCAAACAACGGTGCTTCCACCAATCCAGTCGACCCAACTGGCATAAGCGAAGAATACGGTGACGACTTTGACGTTATGGGTGATGGCACAACCACGGATGGCCATTTTCACATGGCCGCGAAACAGTTCCTGGGATGGATTGGGAGTAATGAGTGGGACGATATCAGTTCCAGCGCAGACAACGGCACCTACCGCATCTATCGCTTCGACGACGGTAATAGCGACAGCGGTCTCCAAGCATTACGCATCAGTAAGTCGGATACCGGTGACCACTATTGGGTGGGCTATCGCCACGACTACGAAGGTATTCCTTCCATTGAAAAGGGGGCTTACATGATTTGGGAGCGAGCAGGAGAAGACACTTTCCGGAACCAATCCTGGCTCGTCGACACGAGCCCTGGTTCGATCGATGGCAAAAACGATGCCCCGATATCTTTAGGTCGGACCTATGCGGACACCGATTCCGATGTCTATATCACTCCGATTGCTGTCGGCGGCACGACGCCCGACGAATACATTGATCTAGTCGTCAACTTCGGCCCCTTCCCGGGGAACGCAAATCCAAGCGGCATCGTATCGGGCCCTGACACTGTCGACGCCCGACAGTTGGTATTATTCAGTGCAAGTGTGACTGACCCCGATGGAGACCCCCTCGCCTATTCGTGGGATATGGGCGATGGCATCATCAAAGAAAACAACCCGTCGATCACGCACAGCTGGAATAGCGGCGGCAGCTACGAGATCGCCCTCACCGTCAGTGACATGAAGGGAGGAACAGTTACCCTGACTAAAAACATTACGGTCAACGATCCGCTCAGCACGTGGACGAGCCGAACATCCGGCACGACCCTTGATCTCTACGGTATCGCTGCGAATGACACGCATCTTGTAGTCGTTGGAGATGACGGAGTGATTCTGCGTTCCAGCGATGGCTCGACCTGGGAGGATGTCTCCCCTGCCGGATTCATCTCGAACATTCGCTTTAACGATGTCCTATGGACTGGCAGCGAATTTATTGCGGTAGGACAGGACTTCTATGGTGTCGTAGAAGACAACAACAAGTGGGAAGGCGTCATTTACACATCAACTACAGGACAGACTTGGACACCCGCCTATGAAATTAACCTTCCAGACACCGAATTGAACGGCATAGCCTACGACGGTTCTTCGACAGTAGTCACTGTCGGCGAATCAGCCACTATTCTATACAGGAGCGGAGCAGGTGATTGGACTTCGGTCAACACGGACATCACTGCGACACATGTTTTACAAGACGTAGCCTATGGTAGCGGGTCTTTTGTCCTTGTCGGGCACTCAACAGACCCGAGTTTCAACGGTGATGTCGAAGTCCGCAGTTCCACCGATGGGCTGACTTGGACAGATTATTCTGCCGATACCGGACTTGCATCATGGAAGGACTTTCGAGAAATCGAATTTGTGGGCGGCGCATTCTATGCCAGTGGATTTTACGGCCGAGCACGCCGGTCGACCGATGCAGGGCAAAGCTGGAGCACCACTCAGAGCGGCGATGAACACCAACTGGAAGGATTTGCCTCTATTGAAGGCATCCACTACTCAGTGGGTCGAAATAAAGATAATGCAGATGCAGACATCGACCTCGTATCCAATGACGGAATCAACTGGACCATCGTGAATCCCGGCGCAATCGAAGACCGCCATGAGCTAACCGCCTTCAACGGCACCTTTATCTCAGTGGGTGATGCCGGCAGCATTCGACAAAGCGATACGGTAACGGGTTCTGTGGGTTATGACACCTACTCGACCATTTATTTTCCCGGCGGAGGAAATGATGCAGCCGAAGGATCAAATCCAGACTTCGACTGGGCTAGTAATCTAATCGAGTACGCTCTGGGCGGGATCCCGAACTTGAACAGTGACGTGCCCACTCAACCCATCCTCTATTTTGACGCCTCCGACTACGCAGTCTTTGAGATCACCCGCGATGAGAAACAGCAGGATGTCGCCTACTCCGTCTGGTGGTCACAGGATCTGATAACTTGGACTCAAGCCGGTCTAGTTGTGATCGAGGATACGGACACCTCTTTGAAAGTGAGAACCGACCAAACTTTTGGGTCACAAGATAAAGCCTTCTTCAAATTACAGATTGATCGCTAGCGTAACCTTCACAGATGAAAAGATAGGTATTATTCTCGCGCAGAGGCGCAAGGGCGCAGAGTTTCAAGTGATGGATGAAAACACAATAGGAACAAAGTTGATCGAGGCTGCAATTGAAGTTCACCGTGAGCTTGGCCCTGGTCTGCTAGAATCTGTCTAAAGCTTGGATATTTACTCAATTTTGGAGGCGAAGTTATGAAGACGGGCATCACACGGTGCGTGAACGGCCTCCCCGAATAAGTCTCTGATAACTACTGAAAACCTCTGCGCCCCTGCGCCTCTGCGCGAAAATGACAGAGAATTTTTTCACAAAATATGATGCGCGGTAGTATAAGCAATTTTTGGAAGAATTTGTTATACACCCAAACGTGGCTGGTAGATAAAAGGATTTTGAGGTTTTGGTAGAAATGTGGCAGTTGCATATTTTCGACATTCAAGAAGTTCGGAACCTGATTGAAGAATTGGAGAAGGAGGACCATCGCTAGGCAGGGAGAAGAAATCTGCGAATACTTGAAGGCAAAATAGACACCAGGCCTGGCCGGTAGTCCGCGTCAACGTTGGACTGGTCAAGCGTATTGTAAGCGTTCTAATGCGGTTTACCTCCCACGCCTGCACCGCCGACTTCCATGGACCCAACCCACGAATGCTTTGGATCGGGCCAAGACGTTGGTCGAAATAAGACTATTTTCATGAGAATCCTTTACTCTGGGGGCCCATTTCTTTTTTATAAGGTTTTTACTTCTCACCTAATACATAAATTTCGATATGAAGTGTGATACAAAAATCTACAAAGAGCACAACCTTGTCGTCGATACGGTCGTCGGAGACGTCACCGTTGAAGAACTTAGCGATAAATTCTTCTTACTCTTCAGAAACCCAAATTACGACGTATCGATGCGAGGATTGTGTGACTTGCGTGGGGCGACAAACCAAATGGAGCGTTCTGAATTCGTGGAGCTAACCGATGAGGTAGAGGCGACGACTCACTTTGGAGAGACACGCTGGGCAATTATTACCGAGGACCCTATGCTCACGGCTTTTGCGATGATCTTTCAGCGTCGTGTTGGTATAGATGGGAATATCAGAGTTTTTAGCACCCTTAAAGCTGCTGAAGATTATATCGAAATTCCGGTTTCGGACCTCGTTACCTGAATCTAGACGGTCTCGGAAAGATAATTACTGAAGCTTATTATTTTAGATGTAAACAACTCAACCGTTTCAATTAAATGCCCAGCCAGTGGGTATTCAGTCGCGATTAAAACTAAACGAAAACCTCTTCAACGAACGAATCCTTGCAACACATTCGGTCCGAAGGTAGATCTTAAAATATGTTTAAATCCTGGTCACGCAGTTGGGAGTTTGCGAAACTTAGCTACCAAACTCTTCTTGAGAATAAGCATCTGATTCTCTTTCCCGTTCTCTCCACGATCGCAGCAATTGCCGTGATTGCCAGCTTTGCACTTCCGCTCTGGCAAACCGGAGAGATCGAAACTTGGATGAACGAAACCCAGGGACAGAGCGAGCAGCAGAACATTACTATGTATGTTACGCTGTTCCTTTTCTATTTCTGTAATTATTTCGTTATCACTTTCTTCAACACGGCTCTCGTAGCGTCTGTGATGAATATCATCGAAGGAGGGCCAGGAAAACTCAGCTTCGGCCTGTCTTTTGCGATGAAGCGGATGCATTCCATTCTTGGATGGGCGTTGGTTTCCGCAGTGGTTGGCATGCTCCTGCGGTCGCTTGAAAAGAACCAAAAGATCGGAGCAATCGTCGCCTCGGTCATCGGGATGGCGTGGACCGCCCTCTCCTACTTTGTCGTTCCCATCTTGGTTGCTGAGGGGCTTGGACCCATTGCCGCGATCAAACGGTCCGGAGGCATCCTCAAGAGCACATGGGGCACCGCATTGACGGGAAACTTCTCCATGGGTGGAATCGCCTTTCTCCTCGCCCTGCCGATCCTGCTTATTGGGGGACTGCTCATTTACATGAATCAAGCGGCCCTCGCCATTGGCATCTGCGTTCCGCTGCTGATCCTCCTCGCTATCGTCACAAGCACTGCAGACTATATCTTCAAAGCATACCTCTTTTCCTACGCGACCGGAAAGGCCCTCCCCGATAAGGTCGATACCTACGCGATGGGACAAGCCTTCCGCCAGAAGTAAGAGGTTCGCGGGTCTCTGCTCATCGTTGTCCCCGTCCTTTACCCGAAAATTTCAGGTATCAAGTTTCAGCTTTCCGCCTTCTAGTACCGTTTCGATTTAATTCCGGCACTTTTGGCGGGATGCAGGAGGCGCTTTTTATGGATCGCCAAGTGATCACTCATCCTTGAGAGTTTTCTTTAGGGACTCATCAATGGACTATAATAAATGCAACCATAAGAAACTATCTCAGTTTCAAAGAGAAGCGAAACGCTGGAATTCAGACAACACCCAGCCCAATTCAAAAACAGCACAGCAAAAAAGTCGGAAACAGCCCGTGAAGAGGAATAAAAAACGCAAGTAATCGCAAGGGCTCTGATTAAGATACACTTTTCAAAGGCGAAGGGTCTGACCCTTGCCCGCTGTCTATCGTTCACCTCAGGTGGACGTTCTGGAATCGGCTAGTTTCTGTTCTACTTGCCAAAACCGCCAAGGATTGAGTCGATGCCCTTCTTTTCCTCGCTCTCGGTTCCCTCTGATTCCGAGGAATCGTTTTTCAAATTCGGGAGCTTTCCTTCCTTCAGAGAATCCAGAGATGACTTTGCCTTTTCCTTGGCACTTGCCGCCGCTTCCTCTGCTTTGGCTTTCGCATCCGAGGCCGCCGCTGTGGCTTGTTCCTTCAACTGATCAATTCCGACGCCGCTCGCGATGGCGTTTTTGATACCTTCTTTGAGGCCGGCCATGAAGTTGACTTTCGGTTCCTGAACCGTTCCGGAGACTTTAACCGGAAAAGTCAGGGAGGCCGGCTGAAATCCCGAAGGCAGGCCCATCCCTGAACCCAAGTCGGGTTGATTGATCAATACGCGGATCTGGCTCTTCTCCGGGTCGAATACCCCATCTTTGGCGTGCAGAGTCATATCCAAACCCATCATTCCGCCATTGATCTTAAAATCTTTCTGAAAAATCTCGAACATCGTGAGTTGGACCGAATTGACCTTCCCTTCAATCTCGAAGGTGGGTTTGAGCGGGTCGGTGATCGGAGCGATTTTGCCATCAAGATTGATCACGAAAAGTTCCTGATTGCCTGCGAGGTTGCCAACTATCGAGAGGGTTCCCCGGTCCGTTGGTTCGCCAATTGTTCCGATCTCTTTACCGGTGATCTTGAGTTGAAGGCCTAGATTAAAGGGTTCTCCGGAGGACTTCTCCTGAACGTAGGTCAACAAAGAGCTGACAAACAACTGCTCCAATTCGAAGGGGGGAAGCGGAGTTGGCTCTTGCTCGGGCTGCTCCTCCGGTTTCTCCTCAGGAGCCGGCTCGGTCGTTTCATCGGCTCCCTTTTTCAGGTTCGCGAGGATGACTTCCAAATTGATGAGACCGTCTTTGTTCCGGACAACGGTCAGGTCGGAGTTTTCAATCGTTACTTCCTCGACACGAATCTCCTGTTTGGTGATCAGAGGCCAAAGCGCAATATCCTGAACACTTCGCGCAAGAGAAAAAAGGTGTGGCTGGTTGAATCCTTCGGGATTGCCGACGGAAACATCTTCTAAAACCACTGAACCTTGAAAAAGGCTGACGGAGGCCTTCCCAACCGAAACGGGGGCTCCCAATTTTTCCTCTACAGCCGGCAATGCTTTTTGAATGGCTGGGGTTAGTCCCTTTTCAAGGAACAAATTGAGTCCAAAGACCGCGACTACGAGTAGCAGAACGAGAATGAGTATAACGCGAAAGAATGTTTTCATAGTTTCGATGAGTTTGAAGGTTATTACAAAGCGGGTCGAATCCTAATTTACATCCCGAAATTTTGTTTAACAATAAGTCAGGTGGTATGATTTAGAATGCGGGGTGAACCATGACGTCAGGCTGTAGCCGCGCGAGCTTTACGATTATTTTATGTAGGGCTGCCGCTTTTGGCGTTGCCGCGGAACGCTTTGGATGCCACGGAACGGCCGCAATTACCCAGTGGAAATAATTGCAAGCAGAAGACAGAGATGTTCACGTTTGACCTTTCCGGTTCAGCTGAAAGATTCGCAGACCTACCAAGTCACCAATTGATCTAAATCCAAAATTCATGGCGCCACCTGATTCTCCTTTTCCAAAAAGCCCTCTGACCGCTGATGAGTTTTCATTGAACGAACTCATCGACTACGCAGAGAGGAAACCACTGGACTCACTTGACCAGGTAAAACTAGCCCGAACGTCACCTTACATCGTTGCGAAATTCCTGGAACGCCTGCCTGTCGATGACCGGCGCATTGTACTTCGGCTCCTGACCATTGAGGAAATCGCAGATGTCCTTTCCGAAATGGATAGCGATGACGCGGCAGAGGTTGTCAGGCGTATGCGAGAAACACGCGCGGTTCAAGTCCTCGAAGCCCTAAAACCAGACGACTCGGCTGATATCTTTGGTGATCTTGTCGAAGCTGACCAAGTTCGCCTGCTCAGCGAAGTGAATACGGAAACGGCCAATACCGTTCGCAATCTTATCAGCTTTCCAGAGGACTCAGCAGGCGGGATTATGACGCCCGATGTCGCAACGGTTTCCAAAGAAATGACCGTCCGACAGGCCGTGGACCATCTTCATACGTTGCGCGATAAAATTGAGCAAATCTACTACGTGTACGTTGTCGACGAGGATGCGAAACTCTTGGGCACGGTATCAATGCAGGATCTAGTGATGGCGAAAACGGATGATCTCATCGGTGACATTATGAAACCCGAGCTGCGGGGCGTCATCAATGTCATGACGGACCAGGAGCAAGTGGCTCTTGAGATGGCGCAGCATAATTTCCATGCTCTTCCGGTGGTGGATGACGAAAACCACTTGCTGGGCATCGTGACAGATGACGACATCATCGATATCATCAACCGGGAAGCCACTGAAGACTTTCAAAAAGCCCTCGGCGCTGGCGGCGACGAAGCCATCAATGACCCCATCATGAATAGCTTGCGAAGACGCAGCCCCTGGTTACTCGTCAACTTGGTTTCCGCATTCATGGCCGGAGGTGTCATATCCCTTTTTGAAGAACAGATTAGTCATCTTACAATTCTCGCTGTCTGTATGCCGATTGTGGCAAGCCTCGGCGGCAACGCTGGCGGCCAAACCCTTGCAATCGTTATTCGCACCATAGCATTGGGAGGCCTGGAGTATAAAGATTCCCGCAAAGTGCTGATCCGCGAAGCGACCAAAGCATGTTTGAGCGGGATCCTGATCGGCGTCATCTCGGCGATTGCCATAGGTGTTTTTACTACCCGCTGGGACGTCTCAATCATCATTTTTGCGGCAATGATATTCTCGATGACCTATGCTGGTTTGGCTGGTGCCTTGATTCCCATTACACTTCGTAAATTAAAACTCGATCCTGCTCAAAGCAGCCAAATGTTTCTGACCGCATCCACCGATATTGTCGGGTTTGCTGTCTTTCTAGGCTTGGGCAGCTGGTTTCTTCTCTGAAATCAGTTCAGTCGTAATAGTTTAGTGCACAGCTTCCGAGTGCAGATTTTTCAACGCTGTAAGAAAGGAATAGTTATGAGTCAAATCAACCCAGTTTTAAATAAGCTCATAGCCGGATGATTCTCTTGGTGACTGACCTACTCCTACCAAATCGGTGTAAAGATATACTCCAAGGTCCTACCGGACTGAAAATTCTCAATGGCAAAGGTCCAACTGGTAGGACTTTTGGAGAGAACTTTCGGCGGAGGAACACCAACTGCTTTTGGCCAGATAGCAACATCTGAGACGGTTTTCTTAAAATGAATAGTGAATGGGAATTGAGGAAATACACTGTAAGAACCATTACTCATCCGTAATCGGAGGCGATCATTAGGAAGAAATTCCCTGTCCATCACTACGGAATTCCGGTCCGAACGCCAATTCACAATATCAATCGGATGCGTGGTCCAGATATCATCTTTTTTATTACCCGCAAAGGACAGCAAGTCTTCCTCTTCCAGAAATTCATCTTCAGTCAACATCACGAGAATACAATCAGTAGGATTCAGACTTTTGGGAAGCGTCCGCTGGTAAGGAGCCAAAGAAAGCACCTGAGGAACTTCAAGCGGTCCCATCGGACGTTTGGAGGCATAGATCTCCGGATATTCTTGAATGTTTTCTGTTGGTGGCGACAGCAGATATGAAAATCCGGCATCGAGTGCCAATTCGGCGGCTTGTCGAAGTCTCAAATTTTCAAAAGCGACTCCGAAAATCTTAGATCCCAAGAGGCTCTCTGTTCTCGCTTTCAGTTTGTTTAACCAGAGATTTGGTGTAGAACTCACGGTAGTCAGGTATTCTGTTTCAAGATGCAGAATCCATTCAACATTCATGGTTCGAATACCGGGAGACTCTGCTAACTGCTTAACTTCGCGAGGAGATACCAGCAGCGAAACCGGAGTTTCAGTTTTAGAGATCTTATTCATCAGGCGAAGGGATAGTCCATCGTTGACCTCTATAACTAGTCCCAATGCAGCCATCTTTTCGTCCGGCCAAGTTGTTGTTGTCACTCTTGGACGATCAGCCAGCATGCCGATCACATTGGAAAAAAGTTCACGGAAAGCTCGTTCCGCAGTTTCATCTCCGGTGGGATAGGCACCGATCCGAAAGCCTGACCAGGCAAACTGTCCGTCAAGATAGGGTCCGTAGCAGAATGCCACAAGATTATCGTAGCTGCCGTCCCCTCGGTAGTAGGGAGCCCGGGCGACTATTTCCATTCTTGTTCCAATTGGTCGAATGACGAGAACTTCATTGTATGGCGGGATGGTCAGGCTCTTTCGTGGAGTCCAACTTAGGGAGACTGTGAGATTTCGGTTCAACTCCAAACGAGCGGGTCCTTTGGGCGATGGATTGGCATTACCCACAAAGCGACCCCCGACAATATCACCAAAGATCGGCTCATCCCGCCAGCTTCCATCCTCAAAACGGGATCCAACCGCGCCGGTCATGAATACCGCCCCGCCATCTGCGATAAAGTTCTTAATCCGGTCCGCTTCGTAATCGCTCAAACAGGACGTGAATGGAAGGATGACCAAATCGTAGTTGTCAATTTGATCAATTCGGAGGAATTCGCTGTATGGTAAGCCCAGACGTCTGAGAAAATCTCCCCATGAAGACAATACTCTCCCATAATCAAAACGCATGGTGCGATAAACTCTTCGGGTAGCTGCAGAATCATAAACTCCAATTGAGACTGGATCGGTGTAGCCCGATAAAACTTGATTCTTAGGAAAGACTGATTGAAACGATTCGGGTAACCGGTCGTTTGTCTCCAGTAGTAAATACCAATAATTCCAAGAGCAGAAACCGAGTATTAGTAATGCACCTATGAATACTCCAAAAAAACCGGCTTGCCGCGGAATTTCTTTCGACTTCTTTCCGTTCTGACTCATTTAGGGTTGTCAGGTCCTGGATTTAATTCCTGTTTCTCCGATTTTTCTTTCCGTTTTTTCCTATTGATTGCAAGCGCATAGGCCAGGATGGCAAAAATGCAAGAAACTACGACCCCTCCAAAAATAACAAGGGACATGATGTTGATAAAATCCCTAAGCTCGAACGACATCATGACGCCACTGCCTTTTTACCTGTTCCATCAGAACCGGTGCGTTCCAGTTTACCCCAGCCCATTTGAATTCGAAAGACCTCCTCAAGGGAGGCTAGAAGTTTACAAACATCCATAATAATTAGGAAAAACAACCGGTAGATGAGAATATGAATAACCAAACGCGCCGATTCGCGTTCACTCGCAATGCAAAGCAGGGCCAGCGACATGTCCAGCATCGTGAAATGGATCCACCAGAAAACCAGATAAGTAACCAACCCAAACTCAAAAATCAGGTAGAAGACACAAACGTATGCCAGCAAGTTGGCTACAGGCCAGATCACTCCGTCAAAAAACATGTTCATGAGGACAAACCAGACTCGAAATCCGTATTTTCCCGTAAAGCCAGAGGTATGTTTTCGAAGAGATTGAAGTACTCCCCTCGTCCACCGGTAACGTTGTCTAATGAAAGGAACCAGCTTTTCCGGCGCTTCTGTCCGAACTACCGAGTTGATTTCATCAACCACTTTCCAACGGGCCGCCAGCAATCGTAAGGTCAGGTCACAATCCTCGGCAAATGTGTCTTCAGTATACAGTCCCACGGACTCAATCGCTTCCCGACGAAATAACCCAAACGGCCCTGGCACGATTCCAACGCACTGAAAAACTCCGAGGATTCTCCGCATGAGATTCTGTCCAACAATGTACTCCAAGGCCTGCAGGTTGGTGAGAATTTTGTTTCGGTTAAGAACTTTCACGTTTCCGGCAACAGCTGCCACCTGGGGGTCTTTCATGTGCCGAACTGCATAATTCAGCGAGTCCGGATCCAATCGACTATCGGCGTCCACGCAAAGAATTAGCTCCGCCTTTGCCATCTTTATACCGTAATTCAATGCATTGCCTTTCCCTCCATTAGGGATTCGTTCCACTCTGACTTTTACCTTTTTTTCTTCGGAGGCAACCTCTTGAGCCATCTCGGCAGTTCGATCGCCAGATCCGTCGTCGATGACAATTATCTCAAAAGCCGGGTAATCAATGTTGAGATGAGAGCGGATTGCTTCGGCGATAACTTTTTCCTCATTGTAGGCGGGGACAATAATGGAGACGAATGGCATGGATAGCCCCTTCAAGCGTCCGTTTTGTTCGTCGCTCGCCAAACCACCTCTATACCGAACGAGGTGGACCATAGTAAAAAAGGTAAAAAATAGAATGCGAAGCACGAGTAAGGCGACAAACCCGATCACAAAAGTGAAAGCGGCCGTTGCCAGCCACTTGGTCCAATTGTGATCCGTACGCTCAACGATAAGCCAAACCGCCAAAGCCACTACAAGAATGAAGAGCGCAAATGCTCCGACTACCGAAAACCGAAGTACCTTACCCTTCATCTTTAAAAGAGAATTTGAAGTTCTGCACGGCCACTGAAGGATCGAATGTCCCCTTGCGGGAAGGTCGATTCACCGTAATCAAGACGTAGACTTCCACGGGTGGAATCGGAAATTTGGTGATCGAGGTAACCACCAACAGCGATGTCGTATTCATTCACCTGCTCAATCCAGAGCACCGTCGCCAGAAAACCCGCGTCCGTAGAATCATTGAACCTATGGTCGAAGCGTCCCGTCACTCCCCCGCCGTAGTAATTGGAGGGAGAGAAATAATTTGCTGATTCCTCTTCGTAGTTCAGATAGAGGCCCCTTAATCCAATTTTCAGTGAATTTTCAGGGGAATCAATGACGCGGTTCAAAATCGATGCGATGACCCGATTGCGGTAGTTCCCGTCTGAGAACCATCCCGTTTCCCCATATCCTTCGAACTGCCACCTCTCCCAAAAATTATCGCCTTCTGTTCGATAGATGGCTTGCCCAAAAAAGTCATTCGTCCGAACCTCTGCGATGAGTGCACTCAGATCATAATGTTCAAAAACAGCTTCACGTCTCCGGAAACCAAACACAGCAGAGAGCTGGTCACCAGCATATCCAAGCCCCAAGCGACCAATTATGGTATTGTTCACTTTATCATAAAAAACCCCACCCAAATCAGCAAGGTAGGACCAGGGTTTCCGTAACGGTCCTCCCACTGAAAATGTGAGTTCATTCCCCGTTATGTATTCCGTTCGGTCGGTGAGAGCAGGATTCTGGGTCGAGATCGGTTGCGATAATAGAGAAAACGATACTCAGCGGATACCCTGTGTTCTATCGATGAAAAAATATTCCGAATTCCTAGATCCATGTTAAATAGATCAAAGTCGGAATAGCAGACTGGACATCACCAAGCTGCGAATAGGATTCAGCTGCCTCCAAACGAACCTCAGCTTCGTCAGGTGTTTCTTCCAGAAATCGTTGAAAGAAAGGAGCTGCTTCAACCTGTTCCGCGTCATAGGAGAGCCATGTAGCCCGCTTTAGGAGTAACTCCTGGCGCAGATCATCCCCTTCTGCCACAAGAATAGCTTCCTGCAATCGAGTTAGACCCGTCTCCGTATTTCCTTCATCATAAAACATTTGTGCCATCTCGTGGAGTGCGATCGCGTCATCGGGCACTGATTCTGTATAGCTTTCATAATAGGTCTTGGCCTGTTCCTTGTCTCCGGAGAAACGGTGTAAGCGAGCAATTTGTAATTGACCCCGCAAATTGGCTGGATCCAAGTTTGATACAATTTGGTCCAAACTCTGATCGAAAATCCTTCTGGCCTCCTCGTTGTCGGGGTCAATACGCATCACTGGGATGACTTGATCGGCCGCCTCTAAATACTCATCGAGAAAAAGCAGCAAGTCGGCGAATTCAATCCTCGCAGCTGTGTTCTCGCTATTATCGACAAGGTAAGCGCGGTAGGCTCTAACACTGTCCAGATAGATTTCCGCATCTTTCAGTTCTCTGGCTTTATTGAGTAACGAATCTTCTGTTTCTTGCCCGGACACTAAAAATCCTGCCACAAGTAAAAGCGGAATCACCAATAAGAGGGGGGGTTTTAGGTGCCGAGCGTGGATCATTCTGTAATGCTACAAACAGAAACCAACAACGACCTTTATTACAAGGATTTAACAGACGTTTAGCAATTGAGACCTTCCCTCATCGAGACTCCTTGAGTAGCCCTAAGTGTTTTCGGTTTAGGCTTCCCGGACAATCACCCACGCTTTCCAAGGGCCTTTGGTTTGACCTGACACTGCGGACCAAAACCATTGAGAGACATCGGTTCCACTCCAGCCATCTGCCCCCTCAATGCGCTGTCTCACTTCCAGATGAACATCATTCTTTGAGGCTTGGAAACGTCTCCAATTCCTCTCGTAAGGATCCTTCCACAGAGGAGAGGTTTTGACTTTCCATCCCGCTCCTCGAAAACAGTCTTCGGCGGAATGGAGGCGGCGAGTTGGGCGCGGTATTTCCCGGAGCAAAACGAGAGCATCATCGCTTCGGTACATGCGTGCGGGCAGTCCACCTTCGTTGAACGCCCTCTCCAGGATCGTTTCCCCCAGCCAAGAGTCATCGAATCGTGTTTCTTGGGTGAACTGTTGTCGGGCTTCTACTTGTTGTTCGGTTTTATAAAACAACCCGATGAATGAGGGTAAGAGAACCACCAGCAAAGTTACTGACCAAAGAATCCTGGGATAAGGGAATGCTGGCAGGGTTTTCTTTTCAAGCATTCGTATCTCTGGCTGTTTAGCACCGATCTTTTTTGCGATTTGATAAACCACAAATAACGAAAGTCCAAATAGGATTAGACCTGCAACCTCGTGAGAATCAGCACCCCCCCACCCCTTCCATTCGAGAAGAAATAGAACGGTAACTCTCAATACATTAGCCAGAAAGAGCGCTGCGCCTGTGAAGAATGACAACACTGCAACCCGTTTCGCCTCGAGACCCATGGAAGAAGCCAGATAACCGGAAATAAACCATCCAAACCAAAGATATTTTAGGCCACTGCAGGGGCGATCAATGACGATTTCCCGCCCGCCGATCGCCATCGTAATTCCCTCGAGCGATACGGGCAAGCCAACTGCCTGCAACCCCTCGGTTCCAATCCAGCCACAAGCGAGTCGCAAAGGATACCCAAGATAGAAATCGAGGCTGGCGAGAATCGGGAGACTGAGAAACCCAAGGATAGTCGCACCCCGGGGCATACCTCTAATCAGACCGGAAAAGCTGAATCCTGCGATCAAAAGTCCCGCCCGAATGAGGTCTGGTAGATTTGGCAATAGTGCGATGGCGAGGATTACCAGCAACCAGACAGCTGTCTCCATTCGGCCCGGCAATAGTCCTGCTTTCCAGTCGATCCACAAGCGCCTCCAAGGAAGAAAATAACACCAGGCAACGAGCGCAAGGATCCCATACGGCTCATCCGACCCATCGCTCATTCGAGAGATATACCAATATAGGGAGGGCAGAGACACGATGACCAGAGTCGCGGCGAAGAGATGTTTACCGCTGATTCGAGACTTTTGCTTTGATGTCATTGATTCTTCCTCCAAGGGGCCGGCAAATTCGAAGAATTAGATTCGGGATTACGGAGTGCTTGCTTGGTTTGCTGAAAAAGCAGGGTGCCATCAACGACCATCTCCTTGTATATGAATTCAGATCGATCCGTATCGAAAATCAAATCCGTTCCAAGGATCCGACCCCACCATACACGAATGAAAACGAGCTTCTCATTAATCCAGCGAACACGGGTTGGAAAATTCGGATAGGTCTCCTTCAACAATATCGTTACGGTCTTGTCAGTGGATATCATTATCACCGTATTATTCGTACGTTCAGTAAGTTCTAAGATTTCCAAATGATGGCTCCCATTAGGAGAAAGAACGGATTCTTCAGATAGGATGGAGGTGCCCTTCCCAATGATGGAAATTCGGTCACCGAAAGTAGCATCAAACTCTTCGTGAAAGTTGCGCGGCTCCCTCCAGTCGGAGGCGTCAGGCACCGCGAGTGCTGCCTTTCCGGCGATCAGTAGCATCAGAAGGCTTTGAATAAGTTTACATTCGTAAAATCTCATTCGACCTTCCCTTTCTTCTTCCAACTGTGCAGTTGAAGGACAAGGCAGAGCCCTGCGATAAGAAGCAAGCCAACCGTGGTCGGTTCGGGTGAAGCGGGAATACCGGCACCGACCGCCATAGCACTGACACCGGCCGGTAGAGGACTCGGTTGCTTGACGGTTTCGAGTTCACCCTCGGTTCGGACGATCTCCTGTTCGACGGCCACAAAGGATGTATATTGGGTGAGTAAGTGGAATTTGAGTCCAAGCTCCACCACGGCTTGACGGATGCCGTCCTCCCTCTCGAAGGCTCGCAGATCCATGAGATGACGGATTTTTTCCCTTGCCCAAAGAATGCCGATGGATTCCGCTTCAGCAATACCAACTCCCGCGAGGTCCAGCGTTTGCGAAAACTCATTGGTTCCGTTCCGCCCGGTCAGTACCATTGTCCCTCTCCAATCGCCCGAGTAAGAACCCATTACGCGAATCGGCTTGGCGAGAAAGAGATCCGGCTGTTTTGCCGGAAATAATTCCACCCCCTCTAGCCCGTCAATGGAAAGGTGAATGTCGGTAAGGACCGGGTGGCGAATCATGTCGATCAACCGATCGGCAACCACCTGGCCTTCTTTCGGTCCCGTCGCGACAAAATCCTCACCGCCACCGGCTCGGGCCATGCCTTCAATGAGGTGGCGGTTGACGGAGTTGCCGATTCCAAACGCGAAGAGATTCGCTTCGCCGAGGGAATTACGAATCAGTTCGAAGGCCTCCTTCTCGACGGTCACATAGCCATCGGTTAAGACCACCACCGTCCGGGCAACCCCTTCGCTGCGGGGCAGTTTCAGCACTCGTTTCAGCGCGGGAAGAAGTTCGGTCCCACCACTTCCTTGCAAATTCTCGATCCATTTCAAGGCTCTCGCCTGGGAGGAAGCGGTCACAGGTGACGAATCCGGTTCCGAGAATATTTCCGATCCACCTGCGAACGCTAGGATGTTGAACGAATCGCCCGAACCCAGATCCCCGATCAATTCACCCAAGATTTTTTTGGACACATTGAGCGGAAACCCGTGCATCGACCCCGAGACATCCAAGAGGAAGAGGTATTCGCGTGGAATCGAAACTCCAGGGGGTAGAGCTGTTGGTGGCTCGATGTTTAGGAGAAAATATCCACCTTCTTCTGTTTTCGTCACGAGCACTCCGGCCGTTGGTTCACTATCGGCCAAAGAATACCGAAGAATGAAGTCGCGGTTATCTTCCCGTCCTGCCTCTTCGCCGAGCACAAGGGTGGCACGGTTGGGTTCGGGAAACTCTATCTCGACGCTGTGACTCGGCGAACCCACTCTTTTGATCGGCTGGCCCTGGATCATTTCCACCGCAAGGGCGAACCGGGGTGCTGCCACCTCGGTTTCCGGTAGGAGAAAAGGAGAACTGACCCAATCATTTACGCCCTCACTTTCCGTGACAGAATCCTGGGAGTAGCGGGGCCCAACAACGGTTGGATAAACGAACTCGTAGTCGCCTTCACGACGCGGAAGCGTCTCCGTGAAAACCAATTCTACAGTGATCACATCCGCCGGAAGGATGTTCGCAACTTTCATTTGGAAAACATTCGGTCGATGCTGCTCGAGTAGGACGGTTCTCTTTCCCTCTTTCTTGGCAGCTTCATAGGTAGCTTTGGCTTCCGCCTTCTCTTTGATCTCAGCGATAATGAGCCGATCTCCAACCTCGAACCGCAAGTCATTCACTGCCGATCGGGTCGACCCCGGAAATACATAGGAAGCTTCAATCGGAATTTGTCCTTCATTTCGATAAGTCTGTCGGACCGTGACCGTCGCGAGCATTCCTTCGATGCGGACATTCACGTCCGTGGATTTTAAGGGAAGCGGGTCGACACCCTCTTTCTCGGACGGTGCCCAGAAATACGGCGCCTCGGTCTTATCCTCGGATTTCTGGGACCCTTGGTCAGCGAAAACGGAAGAACTGGAGAATAGCCAAGAGAAACATACGGCGAAGAGGATAAGAAACGATTTTGTTTTCATTCCCCGAATTATAGGCGTCCATCATGGAGGGATGATGAGGGTTGTGTGGAAATTGGGTGAATTATGGAAGGGGGGCTATTGGAATAGAAATTTCTCATACCAGCGGAACGACGAAGTCGTTTCGAAAGCGTCCTGCTGGGCTTGCGGCGGCAATAACGCTGCACGGGATAGAAATCGCTTCGCGCTTCCTCTACAAAATATGATCAAAGAACACCTCTAATGGCTCACCTACCAAAACCGAGGATTGTTTTCCCCTCAAAAGTCGTTTGTTTAGTACTCCATGGATAAATTTGAGGAAATATTTGAACTACAGGACAAGCTGAACAAGCGCATTGGCGTTGATCTGGGAAATCTGACCCAGGAAGAAAAGACCAAATGGGTTCTCAACTATACCCGTGCCATGCAGCAGGAGCTGGCTGAGTTGATTGACTCCGTACCCTGGAAGTGGTGGGCCAAGTATCAGGAATTTGATGAACAGAACGCGCGGGTAGAGGTGGTCGATTTGTTCCACTTCCTCATCTCAACCGCCCAGACTCTTGGGATGACCGCTGATGACGTTCACCAGGCATATTTGGCCAAGAACAAGGTCAACCACGAGCGTCAGGATTCGGGGTATTCCGAAAAAGATCACGACGACTCGAAGCATATTTAGCAGGGCGCGGACGAGATATTGGTGTTTCCAATTTTGGCCGGGGGCTTCAGCCCTGGCAACAGACGGCCCGAGGCAAGCTCGGGTCCCTACATGGGATCTTCTCTCTTTCACTCCCCGTGTAGGGTCCGGCGCTTGCCGCCGCGCCGCCTCATCTCCGCTTTTGCGATGGGCAATGCTAAAGCAATGCCCCACTCACCCTGTGGCCAGGTGCTTCAGCCCTGCCATTATCCTGCATCTCTACGCCGCATGCTTGCGCGGGCTGAAGCGCCGCACCACGGAATTGCTATACCCTTCTCTTTAGAGCGAGATCATCTCCCGCAATTCTGCAACACGCGTTTCGATCGTCTCCGCCCCGCCCGACTCGAGTCGGTGGCAACTGAAGGCTTCCACGGTCAAACTCGCTACTGCGGTCCCGTAGAGTAAAGCCGTTTTGATCGAGTCCACATCTCTCTTGTCCATGGCAGCGAGGGTTCCCATCACGGCACCGAGAAAAGTGTCTCCAGCACCCGTTGGGTCTCTCAGTTCGGTAACCGGGTAGGCAGGCAATGCGAAAAGCCCGCCCTCGTAGAAGAAATAGGCTCCATGCTCCCCTTTCTTTACCACCACCTTGTCCGGCCCCAATGCCCGACACGCGGCACCGGCCTTGATGATATTGGACTCTCCAGTGAGGAGCTCCGATTCGCTGTCGTTGATGACCAGCAGATCGATCCGTTTCAGAAGCTCCAGAAATGCCGGACGCTCAATGGTGAGCCAGAGATCAATCGTGTCTGCCGCGACAAAGACATCGGGCGCTTTCAGTTCGTCGAGCACATGGGCCTGTAGTGCCGGATGAATGTTTCCGAGAAGTACGTAACGAGTATCCTTCTGATCATCCGGAAGGACTGGTTTGAAATTTTCGAAAACGTTGAGCTGGATATCGAGCGTTTCCCTCTGGTTAAAGTTTTCGAGGTACTTGCCAGACCAGGTAAAGGTCGGCCCACTCTTGTCGACTTGAAGACCCGTGATATCGATTCCGTGTGAGTTTAAGCGTTTGAAATCTTCATCGGCAAAGTCGTTGCCGACAACCGCGACCATGCGGGTTGGCGCAAAGTAACTGGAAGATAGGCAGGCGTAGGAGGCCGAGCCACCCAAAATCCGCTCATCCTTGCCGTAAGGAGTTTCGATGTCGTCGTAACCGACGGAGCCAACGATCAAAACCGGTTGCGGTTCGGAGTCACTAATTTTTACACGATCCATCTGCATACCGAAAGGAGTGGATGCCGTTTTGTCAGCTTTCTTTTTATTGAATGACAAAATTTCGGGGTTTGCCGCAGGGCTGCGGGGATAGAAATCGCATTCGCGCTTCCTCTACAAAATGTTTCCAGCGGAACGACGAAGTCGTTTCGACCGCGTCACCAGAGAAGACGCTATCCCCTCACCCTTTCTTCAGCGCAAGCATCACCGAGCTCAATCCACTACCAATTCCCAGAAGTGCGACGCGCCCCCCAGCTGGGATTGCGCCGTTTTCCTCAGCCAGCGAGAGAGTGATTGGACAAGCGACCGACCCGACATTGCCCAGCATTGGATAACTTGGATAGTCGAGTGCAGGGTCGATTTTCAGCGACTCATGAAGTTTGCGCTGGTGGGTCTTGCCCACTTGGTGGGTGATCACCCGATCAAAAAGTCCACCACCGGGATCCTCTTTCAGAAACGATTCCCAAGTTTCCTTCGCCAGACCGATTCCCGCTTCCAACAATGCCTCCGAATCGGTTTGCATGACAAGTCCCCCACCCGCGGAACTGTCTCCTTCGCAGAGGTTGGAGAAATTGCCGTCGGTCCCGGAGACTCCGAATTCAAGATCTCCAAAACCTCCATCCGGCATAACGTCACGGTGACAAAGAACCATTCCTACGGCCCCACAGCCAATCGTCAGGTTTGCGAAGAAGGGCTTGATCGTCTTGCGGGTGAAGTCCCCTTCCAGAAGTATCCGGACGGTCTCGTCGAGCAGTGGGCGTCCATTTTCCCCCGACACGATTAGGGCCATCTTGATCAAGCCGCTCTCGATCATTCCACCTGCAGTGACCATGGCGTTTAAGAAACCAAGGCAAGCGTTGGAAAGATCGAAGATCTGACAATGTCGTGGGAGCTGGAGGCTCTTGTGGACGTAGGCTGCCGTCGCCGGTTCGAGGCGGTCCCGGGAAACAGCCGCATGAACCAATAAATCAACCGGTGGTAGATTGGGCACTTTCGCTAACACGGCTTTCCCAGCAGCACTGCTCGCTTCCGAGGGTCTGGTGTTGGGCGCCCATACACGGCGTTCCTGGATGCCTGTCATTAACTCGAGTCGTCCCGCGGGCAACTTGAGTCGATCATAGACAGGAGCCAGGCGATTCTCCACATCTTCCGAGGTGACAATCTCCTCGGGCAATACGTGGGCGATTGCTGCAATCCGGGTATTCTTAAACTGCATCGCCACGCATGGTTCGCTCGACCAGTTCCTTGTCGAAGTAATTGTTATCCATCCCCGCATTCACAACGATCCCTTGTCCGTTGATTCCCGAAGAACGGGGGCTGAGGAGAAAGATTGCCGTATCGGCTACTTCGCGGGTTGCGAGTGCGCGTTTCCGCAGGGTCATTTTCTCTGCGTACAGATAGTTGTCGAGATATCCCGGAATGCCCGCCGAGGCACTAGTCTTCAAGGGTCCGGAATTCACCGTATTAAAACGGACCTCGGAAAAGGAGCTGAAGGATTTAGCCAGGTTGCGACTCACCGCTTCGAGAGCCGCCTTGACCGGGCCCATGTAGCCGTAATTTTCAGCCGTCAATTCGGTCGTGGAAATCCCGATCGAAACGACAGAAGCATCCGGCTGCAGGTTGGGGCGAAAGGCATCTGCAATTTCAGCGAGGGAAAAAGCGGAAATCTGAGTCGCTTGGAGAAACTGACGACGACCCGTTTCGTGGAAAGGTCGAAACCCTTCACTGTAATCAGCAAAGGCGATCGAATGGACAATCCCGTCCAGTTTCACATCGGAGCCAATCTCGGTGGCGAGAACCTCCGCAGCGCCCTCCTCTTCGACATCACAGACGTAGCAGGTTCGATCCCCCAGAAGCTTAGCTAGGCTCTCCTTTCGCTTCTCCGACCGCACACTGTAAATGACGTGGGCTCCTGCCTCTTCCAATTCTTTGGAAATTGCCCAAGCCACACTCTTCCGGTTGGCCACTCCGAATACCAAATAGGTTCGATTCTCAAGTTGTAGAAAACTCATGTAAGAACCAATTCAGCATCCTTCTGAGTTTCGGGCAAATTCTTTCACCCATTCACCAGGATGAGTAAATTCGATTCCACTTCCCAGAAAAAAAGGCGCCATGCAATTGTAGCCACGGAGTAGTTGCGGCCGTTCCTTCCCATTCAAAGCGTTCCGCGGCATCGATTCCGCAACTGCGGGATCGAGCCCTACGGGGGGCTCGCGCGATTGGCGCGCGACGTGATTGTTTCCCTGTAACTTTCATTGCACCCGCCCCCGCACAATATCGCGCGGAGGCCTTGTCTAAAATGTAACGCAAACTCTTCGTTTAGAAGCGGTCGAGGTTCATCACCTTATCCCACGCTGCTACGAAGTCTTTGGTGAACTTCTCTTTTGCGTCCTCGCAGGCGTAGACCTCGGCAATAGCTCGGAGTTCGGAGTTGGATCCGAAGATCAGGTCGACACGGGTGCCAGTCCACTTCGCTTCTCCCGTCTTTCGGTCGGTACCTTCAAAAAGGTTTTCCTCTTGCGTGGTCTCTTTCCAAGTGGTGCCAAAGTCGATCAGATTGGCAAAGAAGTCATTGGTCAATGTCCCTGGTTTTTCCGTAAACACGCCGTTCTGCGACTGATCGTAGTTGGCGTCCAAGACGCGTAATCCCCCAACAAGCACCGTCATCTCTGGAGCGGTGAGCGTAAGCAATTGGGCTCGGTCTACTAGCATTTCCTCAGCCGAGACCGAAAATTCAGTCTTCGCGTAATTGCGGAATCCGTCTGCTTCCGGTTCGAGCGGAACAAAGGATTCCACGTCGGTATCTTCCATGCGCGCATCAACCCGTCCCGGTGTAAACGGAACGATGATCTCCGTGCCAGCGTCTTTTGCGGCTTTTTCAATGGCCGCACATCCACCGAGGACGATGAGGTCGGCGAGCGATACCTGCTTATCGCCAGCTTCCGCTTTGAAAGATTCCTGGATGCCCCCGAGGACACCCAATACCTTTGAAAGGCGGTATGGATTGTTGGCTTCCCAATACTTCTGCGGTGCGAGGCGGATCCGGGCACCGTTGGCACCCCCGCGCTTGTCTGAACCACGAAAGGTAGATGCCGAGGCCCATGCCGTCGAGACCAGCTCGGCTACGCTCAGGTCGGATGCAAGAATCTTCGTCTTGAGTGAAGCAATATCATCGTCGTTCATCGGCGCATAGTCCACCTCCGGTAATGGATCTTGCCAGATGAGAGTTTCATCCGGGACATCTGGACCGTGATACAGGGCAATTGGCCCCATATCGCGGTGGGTCAGTTTGAACCAGGCGCGGGCGAAAGCGTCGGCAAACTTGTCTGGATTCTCGTAGAAATCGCGGGAGATCTTCGCGTAAGCCGGATCTTCCCGAAGGGACAAGTCCGTCGTCAGCATCGTCGGCGGATGCTTTTTCGTTGCATCATGAGCATCGGGCACGGTTCCCTCGCCGGCTCCGCCTTTTGGCTTCCATTGGTGGGCACCTGCTGGGCTCTTGGTCAGCTCCCATTCATACCCGAAAAGATTTTCGAAGTAGTTGTTGCTCCACTTCGTCGGGGTTGTCGTCCAGGTAACCTCAAGACCACTGGTGATGGTGTCACCTGCATTGCCAGTCCCATAAGAGTTCTTCCATCCGAGTCCTTGTTCGGCAATGCCTGCAGCGGCGGGCTCGGGTCCGACATATTTGTCGGGATCGGCCGCACCGTGCGTCTTGCCAAAGCTATGACCGCCGGCAATTAGAGCGACGGTCTCTTCGTCGTTCATGGCCATGCGCCCGAATGTTTCACGAATATCGTGGGCTGCTGCGATTGGATCCGGGTTGCCGTTCGGCCCTTCCGGATTGACGTATATCAGTCCCATCTGCACGGCAGCGAGGGGGTTTTCCAGTTCGCGGTCTCCACTGTAGCGCTTGTCCCCCAGCCACTCTGCTTCCTTGCCCCAATAAATGTCTTCTTCCGGCTCCCAGATGTCTTCCCGGCCTCCACCAAAGCCAAATGTTTTGAACCCCATGGACTCGAGGCCCATGTTGCCAGCAAGGATCATCAAATCGGCCCAGGAGATCTTTTTGCCATATTTTTTCTTAATCGGCCAGAGGAGCAGGCGGGCCTTGTCGAGGTTGCCATTGTCCGGCCAGCTGTTGAGTGGCGCAAACCGTTGACTTCCGGATCCACTGCCCCCGCGGCCATCGGCGGTTCGGTAGGTACCCGCGCTGTGCCAGGCCATCCGAATAAAAAAGGGACCGTAGTGTCCGAAATCTGCCGGCCACCAATCCTGAGAATCGGTCATCAAGTCGTGCAGGTCTTTCTTAACCGCTTCCAGGTCAAGGGTTTTAAATTCTTCGACATAGTCAAAGTCATTTCCCATTGGATCCGAGAGAGTCGAATGTTGGCGCAAGATGTTCAGCTTGAGCATTTTTGGCCACCATTCCCGATTGGAGGTCCCCCCACCGGCGCTCTTTTGCATAGTGCCATGTAGAAATGGGCACTTTGCTGCGGATTCCGGGTTAAGGTCTGCCAATTCGGCTTCGTTCGATTCGTTTGAGTGTGGGTTTTCCATAAAAATTGTAAATACTAGAAAGTTTCCAGCTGCCGGAAGGCGGCTGTTCAGCAAATCCTATCGAAGTTCCTGAACGTTGTTTTTGCAAACGGAATCACTGAATTCGCTGCGAATATGATCTCAACCATTGCGCACATCCCGTTCCGCGCTTAGGTCGAAAGGATGCCTCGCAAAGAGAAAGCCATTCGTTTGAAGGGAGTTCGGCAGAACAACCTGAAAAACATATCCGTCGACATTCCCCTCGGTAAGTTGACGGCCGTGACCGGTCTGAGCGGAGCGGGTAAGTCCTCCCTGGTCTTCGAGACCCTGCACGCTGAGGGTCAACGCCGATATGTGGAGACCTTTAGTTCCTACACGCGTCAATTCCTGGAAATGATGGGGAGGCCCGATGTGGACTCGATTGAGAATATCTGCCCATCCATCGCCATTGAACAGAAGAATTCCGTCCGAACCTCCCGTTCAACAGTGGGAACCATGACGGAGCTTTGTGATTTCTTTAAGGCATGGTTTCCATCGGTCGCCCGTCTACACGATCCGGCCACCGGGAAACCATTGCGCGATGATTCCCCTCAATCTGTTTGGAAGGAATTGGCCGGTGGGCCAGCCAATCCAGACCCGGTGTTGATCTCTTTCCGCGTCGAGAAGCCGAAAAATATCCAATGGACGGAGATTCTTAGCTCACTCAGTAAGCAGGGATACTCCCGCTGCGTGCTGGGCGGTGAAGTCCTCAGAATTGAAGCCCTGGAACAGAAGCAGCTCAAGGGCGCCTCATCCCTCGCAATCATTCAGGATCGTCTGGTCCTCAATACCCGTAATCGCAACCGCTTCCTCGAAGCAGCCACTACAGCCTTTCGCCATGGGCATGGTGAAATGGCCGTCCTCGATTCGAGCGGAAAAGTGTTGGACTCGTTTACCGAGGGTCTTCGCTCTCCGGTGACGGGT